>Ga0154321_107_pt1 | contig 92325 bp, 95 predicted proteins | sample RifGroA2_FD_115849 | JGI IMG/M metagenome (GOLD analysis project Ga0154321, IMG submission 115849) | Polynucleobacter sp. GWA2_45_21 | reverse complement strand
TTAAATATGCCTATGTTCGCAAATGGGTCCATGCCTTTAAGGCCCATGGTCTACGTAGTCTTCATAGGTCTTATGTCCAGTACACGGCCACCTTCAAGCTCTCCGTCTTGCAGTATATGGAGCAGCACCAGCTCTCCATTAATCAAGCGGCAGCCCACTTTAATATCCCAGCCCCCAGCACGATTGGTCAATGGCAACGCCTCTACAATGAAGGCGGTATTACAGCCCTAGAACCTAAGCCTAAGGGACGGCCACCGATGTCAAAACCCTTCAAACCATTTATTCCGACTAATAAGCCGGTGACCCAAATGACTCCGCAAGAGCTCATGCAAGAGCTTGAGTACCGTAGAGTGGAGATTGATTACCTAAAAAAGCTCGAGGCCTTAGCCCAGCAAAAGCACTTGGCAAGCAAGAACAAGCCCAAGTAATTACTGAGTTAAGGCAGCAATACCCCCTGCAGCTCATCTTGGCTGTCACCAAGATGGCCAGAAGTGTGTATTACTATCAGATAAGGCTTAGTCAGCAGACCGACCCCTATCTTGCAGTTAAGGCGCAGATCAGCGCCATCTACCATCGCCACAAGGGTCGCTATGGTTATCGGCGAGTCCATTTGGAGTTGGGTAATCAGCAGCGCTACCTCGATCCTAAGACGGTACAAAAGCTCATGGGACAACTGGGACTCAAATCCACCGTTCGTCCTAAGCGCTATCAGTCTTATAAGGGGTCTGTGGGTAAGGCAGCCCCCAACTTACTGGAGCGCCACTTTGTAGCTAGCAAACCTAATCAAAAGTGGGTCACTGATGTGACCGAGTTCAATATCAAGGGTGAGAAGGTCTATCTCTCACCCATCTTGGATCTGTATAACCAAGAGATCATCTCGTATGAGATTGCCGACCGTCCACAGATCGCCATGGTGAGTACCATGCTTACTAAAGCCTTTAAGCGACTTACTGGGGCTGAGAAGCCAATGTTGCACTCAGATCAGGGTTGGCAATACCAAATGGGGATTTATCAGCAGGCCCTTTACAAGCAAGGAATTACTCAGAGCATGTCCAGGAAAGGCAATTGCTTAGATAACGCCGTCATGGAGAACTGGTTTGGGATGATGAAAACCGAGTTCTTCTACCAACAGAAGTTTGAGACTATCGAGTCATTTAAAGCACAGCTAAAGGAATATATCGACTACTACAACCATGATCGGATCAAACAAAAACTAAAGGGATTGAGCCCGGTAAATTACCGAACTCAATCCCGCGTGCTAAGCTAAATAAACTGTCCAACTTTTGTGGGTCAGCTCAATATGCAGTCCTTTTTTATTAACCATTTAACTTTGCAGGTCTCGCCTAGCCTCTTCAACATCTAAAAAAGCGGCGGCCAATAATTCTGGATCACCATCTTGTAAAACGGCTTGCATGTATCCAGCAATATCTTCTTCACTCTTTAGATAATCAAGAATATTAAAGTTAGGTAGGTCTTGCATAGATTGAGGCTTCACTTTAACTCTTTAAGCGCACTCTCAAAAGATTCAATATCCGCAAAGCTTCGATAGACCGAGGCAAAACGAATGTAAGCTACCTTATCTAAGCGCTTGAGTTCACGCATCACCAGTTCACCAACTCGCTCGCTCGGAATCTCTTTTTCTCCAAGGCTGAGTAACTTCTCTTCAATCCGCGCAATGGATTCATCAACGGAGTCAGAAGAAACGGGTCGCTTGCGTAATGCAAGCTTGACGGAGCTAACCAACTTGTCGTGACTATATTCAACCCGACTACCGTTCTTTTTAACAATTGCGGGAAGAACTAACTCTACTCGCTCATAAGTAGTAAAACGCTTATCGCACTTAGCGCAACGGCGACGGCGGCGAATCGTATCGCCCTCATCAGATACCCGGGTATCGAGTACCTGGGTATCGTCGTTATGACAAAAGGGACAGCGCAATGAATACTTTCTTAGCCGTAAACTGGGAAGCGCTTAGTCAACTCAGCTACCTGAGCGCGCACCTTAGCGATATTGTCAGCATCATTTGGATTATCTAAAACATCCGCAATGAAATTACCAACCTGACGTGCTTCCGCCTCTTTAAAGCCACGGGTTGTCATAGCAGGTGAACCCAAACGAATACCGCTAGTCACCATAGGTTTTTCTGGGTCATTTGGAATGCCGTTCTTATTGCAGGTAATGTGGGCTTCACCCAGAACTCGCTCAGCTTCTTTACCCGTCATTTTCTTGGCACGTAAATCTACCAGCATCACATGCGAATCTGTACCACCAGAAACAATGCGCAGACCACGCTCAATCAAAGTCTCAGCCAAGGCCTTTGCATTGGCAACTACCTGCTTTTGATAGTCCTTAAAGCCAGGCTCTAATGCTTCCTTGAAGGCTGCAGCCTTAGCAGCAATCACGTGCATTAATGGACCGCCTTGCAAGCCAGGGAACACTGCGGAATTAATCACTTTCTCATGCTCAGCTTTCATGAGAATGATGCCGCCACGGGGGCCACGCAAACTCTTATGCGTTGTTGAAGTCACAATATCAGCGTGGGGAACAGGGTTTGGATAAACACCTGCAGCAACTAAGCCAGCATAGTGAGCCATGTCCACCATGAAAATCGCGCCCACTTCTTTGGCCAATTTGCCGATACGCTCGAAATCAATTTTTCTAGAATAAGCAGAAGCACCAGCAATGATTAATTTTGGCTTGTGCTCACGAGCCAAACGTTCCATTTGCTCGTAATCGATCTCTTCATTTTTATCTAAGCCGTAAGCGATTGGGTTGAACCACTTACCGCTCATATTGAGAGCCATGCCGTGAGTCAAATGACCACCTTCAGCCAAACTCATACCCATGAAGGTATCTCCAGGCTTCAAGAAGGCCAAGAACACCGCTTGGTTAGCAGATGCACCGCAATGCGGCTGAACGTTTGCTGCTTCAGCACCAAACAAGGCCTTAACGCGATCAATCGCCAATTGCTCAGCAACGTCCACAAACTCGCAACCGCCGTAATAACGCTTACCTGGATAACCTTCAGCGTACTTATTAGTCAACTGAGAGCCCTGCGCCTGCATGACTGCTGGCGAGGTATAGTTCTCAGAAGCAATCAGCTCAATATGGTCTTCCTGACGCTTATTTTCGTTCTGAATGGCTGCCCACAATTCTGGGTCGGTTTTGGCTAAAGTGTTTTGACGGTCAAACATAGTGATAATCCTGATGAAGTTGGATTGCTGAGTAAATTAACTTAGTAAAATCAACCTACATCATACAAAATCCATCATGACACCTACTCAAGACCTCTCATTCCTCTCTCTAGTCCTTAATGCCAGCCTATTAGTCCAGTTAGTAATGTTGTTATTACTGGGGATGTCGGTAGCCTCTTGGACCATCATTTTTAAGAAAACCGCCATTTTGCGGGGCGTCCGACGCGATACAGAGCGTTTTGAGCGTGATTTTTGGTCAGGTGGCGACCTTGGCACCCTCCTAGAAGCCGCTCAGCGCAATACCCGTAGTGATGCGGTTCTAGAGCATATCTTTGAGGCCGGCATGCAGGAGTTCATGAAAGTCCGTGAAATTGATGCTGCACGCCGCGCCATGAAAGCTACCTACCAACGTGAAATGGACATGCTGGAAGCCAATCTGCCATTTTTAGCCTCGGTAGGATCGGTCTCACCCTATATCGGCCTTTTTGGGACGGTTTGGGGAATCATGCATGCTTTCCGCGGTTTGGCCAACGTTCAAAATGCCACCCTGGCAGCTGTGGCCCCAGGTATTGCTGAAGCACTGGTTGCAACCGCGATTGGTCTATTTGCTGCGATTCCTGCGGTGGTCGCCTACAACCGCGCTGCAACGGATGTGGATCGCCTGGCAATTCGCTTTGAAACCTTTATTGAAGAGTTCACCAATATCTTGCAACGTCAGACCGCAGGTAAATAAGCATGGCTGGCTCACTCAGAAGATCTTCTAAGCGTCGGGCAATGTCCGACATTAATGTGGTGCCCTACATCGATGTGATGCTGGTATTACTTGTCATCTTTATGGTCACTGCGCCCATGGTCAATCCAGGCGTGGTCAATCTCCCAACAGTTGGTGGCGCAAAAGTGCAATCGCTACCGCCAGTCTTCTTAACAATCGATGCCAATGAAAATGTCATCGTGCGCAAAGATGGCGATCCCGTTCAGACTTTAAATAAATTTGAGCTCGGCGCGTTTGCACGCTCACAAGCAGAGAGGTCCGCCGAACAACCTGTTGTACTCGCTGCAGATAAATCCATTAAATATGAAGTCGTGATGGATGTGATGTCCAAACTAAAAGAAAATGGCGTGAAGCGTGTTGGTCTTGCCGTGAAGAGTCAGTAAGTCTCTTTGTCTTTTATTCATGAATAGCGCACAGACTTTTCACTCGACCTTTTCTCGAGGCCGCCTGACTAAAAACGAAAGCACTAAACGCGCTTTCAGTTTCTCACTTGCTGCGCACTTAGGTTTACTTGCATTTTTGGTAATCGGCATTAGCTGGAACAACTCCACCCCCTCAGGTGTTGAAGTGGAGCTATGGGATGCCAGTCAGCAGGTAGAGACTCCTGTCGTTCCTGAAATTAAAACAGAGATGAAAGAAGAAGCAGCTGACATCGCCATCAAGAAAAAGAAGGTTGAAAAAGAGCCTCCGAAAAAAGAGGTGAAAGAAACGCCTAAGCCAGTTCCTCCAGCCAAACCTACTCCACCTAAGGAGAAGGAAAAAGAGAAGCCCAAAAAAGCTGAGGCTCCGAAAGCGGCAGCACCCGCAGAAACCAAGGCTAATGCTGCTGCCGAGAAAGTCCGTGCAGACCAACTAGCTCGTCTTCGTGCTGCGGCTGGAGCTGAAGGCGGTAGTGGTGGCACGAGTGGCAGCGGCGTTGGTGGTGGTGGCAACGCGCCCCCTGGCTGGACCGATAAAGTCATTAAAAAGGTAAAGCCTTTGATTGTCTTTAATCCAGAGTCTATTAGCGGTAATCCAGCAGCTGTCGTTAAAGTTAATCTCGCTCCCGATGGCGCAATCTTAAGCACTGATCTCATCACCTCTAGCGGTAATGCTGGCTGGGATCGCGCAGTATTGCTTGCATTAACCCGTGCGGAGAGTCTCCCAAAAGACGACAATGGCAAAATTCCTCAAAGAGAAGTTAAGCTGACCTTTAAACCCAAGGACTAAAGCATGTTGCAAGTAGCCAAAAAGTATTTTTTATCAGTGACATCAGTATTTATAGTGATCCTATCGATGACTGGCTTGGGCTCTCCCGCTCTAGCGCAAATGAATATTGAAATCACTGGTGTAGGTCAGTCGCTCTATCCCATCGCCGTGATGCGCTTTAAGGATGAGAATAAGCTCCCAACCAGCGTTACTGAAATCATTCGCCAAGACTTGGCACGTAGTGGTTACTTTAAAAATACTGAGAACGGTAATGCCAGCGAAAGTGATGAGGGCACTCCGAACTATAAGTCTTGGGCTGCACGTGGCGCTGATGCATTAGCGGTTGGCACAGTTGTACAAACTGGTCCGTCTCAGTTTGAGATTCGCTATAAGCTTTTTGATATTCGTAAGTCTGAGAGCCTGGGCGGCTTAAATATTAATTCCAGCGCCGATAACTTACGCGCAGCAGCTCACAAAATTGCTGATGACATCATCTATAAATTATTAGGTGAGCGCGGCATCTTCTCGACACGCCTCTCTTACGTTATTAAGGAAGGCAAGCGTTATCGCCTCGTCATCTCCGATGCGGATGGTCAAAATATTCGCAACGCCATGAGTAGTGGTGAGCCCATCATCTCTCCATCATGGTCACCTGATGGCAAGAAAGTAGCTTATGTATCTTTTGAAGATCGCAAGCCCGTCATCTATGTGCATGAATTGGCTACTGGAAGACGCGTTTCCCTTTCCAATCAAAAGGGAAATAACAGCGCTCCAGCGTGGTCGCCTGATGGCAAGAAATTAGCTGTATCACTCTCTAAAGATGGGAACACTCAGATCTACGGCATTAATGCGGACGGCAGTGGACTTCAACGCCTTACCCGTGGTCGTACGATTGATACAGAGCCACAATATTCTGCAGACGGTCGTTATATTTACTTCACGAGTGACCGCGGTGGTAATCCACAAATCTACCGCATGAGCGCTGAAGGCGAGCAAGCTGAAGGTGCAAAGCGTATTACGTTCAAACAAGGTTTTGTGACTTCGCCACGAATTTCACCAGACGGAAAGTATTTGGCTTATATCGCCAATATTGGCGGAGCCTTCCGCCTTTACATCCTTAATCTAGCGACTGGCGACTCACAAGCTTTAACAGATGGCACCAGCGATGAGTCCCCTTCTTTTGCTGCGAATGGGCGCTACGTCCTTTATTCCACCAAAGTCGGTGGCAAGCGGGTATTGGCGGCAGTCTCAGTAGACGGCAACTCCAAGCAGGTATTAAGTATTCCAGGGTCTGATGTGCGTCAGCCATCCTGGGGTCCATTTATGGACTAAAGCAATTAACAGATTAAGGCAGACCCACTAAACGAGGGTCATAAGAGAATTTCTCAATTTTCTTAGCCTTGATCAGTTTTGTATCCGGATGTAAGGGATTAATCAAGACGTTACTAGCTTGCGGTATGGCCACTGAAGGTACAAAGAGTAAAGCGCTCGTATTGGATTGCAGCCACTTCTCACCTTTATCAATACTCACTGTTCCTGCCGGTAAGGCATCCCAACCGAATCCAGCAGTTTTGAAATTGAATTTCTTAGCCATATCCCATACTTTCGTTGGGATATCAATGCGTACTAAATAGCGATTTAAGGGAAGGCCTTGTGCATTGATGTGCACTAAGGTCTCTAAACAAGCAAGGGCAATAGATTCGGAGGTATAGAGAACAGGTGTCCCTTTTTTATTCCATCTCCCGCCTGATTTTTTTGCCCCCTCGCCACTGAGATCATCCGCCTTAAAGGTTGGCGCATCCAAGGCAATTCTCCAAACGGCCTGAACACTCATGCGTATGCCCCAGTTTGAATTTTGGCAAGAAGATCGGAGATCATTTCCTGTCCAGAAACCGTGTCTAAGTAAGCGGAAGGCTTCTCACCACCTAACGCTGGTGAAGGTTTTTCAAGCCAACTCGCCACCCACTTGGCAGCGTCAAAACCATCTGGGTTTCCTGACTCAGCAATCATTGACTCGACCTGCCCAACAAGCTTAGCCATACCAATCAAACGCTCACCTTGCTCAATCGGCAACATTTGGTTTGCGACGGATTTCTTATCAATTGTCGACTTTGGCAAATTCAAGAACTTAAATAAGGTTTCTTTTGTAATCCCCATAGAGTCAGAAATGACATTGATATATCTAGCGGGAACCCCCTCTCGAATCAACTTGATGCGATCAATAGGCTGAACTCGATAGATTTGAGCAAACGAAAAATCTGGCTGAACTCCAGCAACCAAGTTTTTACGAGTCACTTTAGCGGCGGGCTTTTTGGCGATGACACTAGGCATCCATAATTCCTCATTTGAGCAATTATTTTACCTCATTTGAGGAGAAATGCAAATATGCCTTATAAAGTAAAAATAGGAAGCGTCATTTCCACACAAATAGGCCAATCTTAGGGGCATAATATTGGCTATTAGCTTAATTAATTGCCTGTTTTGTAGGAAAAAGGAAAGATCATGAAAATTTCTATCGCGCGCCGTGTCGCAACGTTTGCTCTAGTAGGTGCAACAGCTGCATTTTTAGCAGCCTGCTCTGGCGTTAAATTGGATGATGTTGATGGTGCCAATGGCGGTGGTAGTGGTAACTTTGGCTCACAACCATGGAATGATCCAAGCAGCCCACTATTCCAACGTAGCGTGTACTTTGATTTCAACGAATACACTGTTCAGACTAAATATCAAAAACAATTGTCTGCACATGCAAGTTTCTTGAAGGCAAATCCAAAACAAAAAATCATTATTCAAGGCAATACCGATGATCGTGGTACTGCCGAGTACAACTTGGCATTAGGTCAACGCCGTTCAGATGCAGTGCGCAAGTCACTCAATTTGATGGGCGTTTCTGACGATCAAATGGAAGCTGTGAGCTTTGGTAAAGAAAAGCCAAAGGCAGAGGGCGATACCGAAGCAGCTTGGGCAGAGAATCGCCGCGCTGATATCGTTTACATCACGAACTAATGCACGCTATGCGAAAGCAATCCTTCGGTATTAAACAAACGCTCTCACGAGCGTTTTGTTTAAGTGCCTCTGTCATTCTTCTAGGGACATCTACCAGCGCTTGGGCAATCTTTGCCGATGATGATGCCCGCAAAGCCATTTTGGATTTGCGCAAATCTCTAGCAACTACCCAACTTGAACTGCAGAGTCAAATTGAAAAACTCAAAGCAGATAATGCTGAGCTACGCGGGAAAATTGAAAGCCTTGAAAAACAAGGCGAAGAAATTAGCACCAGTCAAAAAACATACTATGAAGACTTAGATACCCGTCTAGGTAATTTTGAGCCTCGCACAGTAACTATTGAAGGCGTTACAGGAACTGTTCAGCCTGGTGAAAAAAAAGCCTATGAGGATGCTTTAAAATCCTTTCAGGCGGGCAATCTGAAGAAGGCTGAGGGAGAGTTTTCTACATTTACCAACCGCTATCCCAAAAGCCCCTATTTACCTCTAGCCTTATTCTGGAGTGGTAACAGCAAATATGCCAATAAGGATTACACTGGCGCGATTGCTCAACTGCAAAATCTCATTAAGCGCTATCCTAATCATCCACGCATTCCAGCGGCGATGCTCACTTTAGGTAATGCCCAGTTAGAGAGTGGCAATAAAGCGGCAGCTAAAAAAACGTTTACAGAAATTATCAGTAAATATCCAGATACAGAGGCAGCTAAAGACGCGCAGCAACTGAACTCTGCTATCAAGTAAGTAGCCCAAGCACTTATGTCTTCACTATCTGAAGCGTTTGCAAATCTGGCTCCGCGCAAACCCAATGCTCCTGCTGTCATTTTGTTTTCAGGTGGTTTAGATTCCAGCACGATTTTGGCTCTTGCTAAAGACTTGGGTTATGCGCCCTACGTACTATCAGTGAGCTATGGTCAAAGGCACTCTTCAGAGCTGGCTGCAGCTAAGCACATTGCCAAGAAAATGGGTGTCATTCGTCATGAGGTTGTGAATTTAGACCTCACACGCTTTGGTGGATCAGCACTGACAGACTCATCTATCGATATCCCAACAGCCCCTAGTAAAGATTTAGAAATTCCGGTCACCTATGTGCCAGCACGCAACACCATTTTGCTTTCTCTAGCATTAGGCTGGGCAGAGTCATTAGGTGGTTTAGATATTTTCTATGGCGCTAATGCAGTCGATTACTCAGGCTATCCCGACTGTCGCCCAGAATATGTCGCCTCGTTTGAGGCGATGGCCAATCTCGCTACCAAGGCCGGTGTAGAAGCCATTAATCATGACACTCGCTTTAGAGTTCATGCCCCCATCATTCATATGAGCAAAGCGCAAATTATTCAACTGGGGAGCACTTTAGGGCTGGATTACTCTCAAACCGTCTCGTGCTATCAAGCCAATGATTTAGGCGAAGCTTGCGGTGAGTGTGAGTCTTGCCGATTGCGCCAGGCAGGCTTCAAACAGGCAGGGGTTAGTGATCCAACGCGCTATCAAAGTAAGACATAACTAGAAGCTAAACTACACATGATTCATCAGGCTGTCGGATCAAGCTTTCGGCAGGAATACCAAGCATTGTGTGTAAATTCCAAATCATTTTTAGAGTAAGCGCCCTCTTACCATTTAGTATTTCATAGACCCTGTTTAGACCGCCAATCATTGGTTGAAGATCTTTTGGCTTCAAGCCAGCTTGCTCCATTCTGAATTTGATCGCCTCAATTGGGTCAGGAGAGGAAATTGGATAAAGTTTAGCCTCATAAGACTCCACCAACAATAAAAGCATCTCAAACCTATCTCCTTTTTTACTTCCCGGAGTCGGCTCGTTATCAATAAATTTAGAGATCTCAGCTAGTGCAGACCTATATTCGGCCTCATTGCGAATCGGTTTTAACTCTTTCATAAACCCTCCATCTCAATTGTCTTGGCATCAACTTTGTCGTAATCTTCATGCGTTCCAATAAATTTAATATAAAGAGCGCCGAAGCGATAAGCAATTGCAACAATTAATCGATAATGATTACCTTTGATATTAAAAACCACTCTGTTATTAGCTAAAAAACTTGCATTTCTATATTGACTTTTAATCTCTTGTGGCGATGTCCAATTAGCCTTAGTTGCTTCGTCATACCAAGACTTAAGAGGTTGCTCTGCCGATTGATGTAATTGCCAAAACTGAACAAGGTATTTTTTAGCGACTATTCTCATTTTGGCATTATAGTCCCAAAATGGGACTATAGCAAGTAGGGTCTTTAAACCCGTCTTGATAGAAGGTTTCTAAGCAAATTGTTGAGCTTAAAATCAGGCCATGAACAAAAACTTCGCAATAAAGAAAATTTCACTCTCAAGGCTGAATCGTAACTTTGATGCTGTTTTTTAATTCCTTAATTTCTGAGCCGGTTGCCCTTACAAAAAATGGCCGAATTACTGCATATTTAATTTCCGCCAGCGCCTATGAGTCGTTAATTCAAAATGCAAGGGTAAGTAATCAAATCGAAGGTTTATTTAACATCCGCGCCACATAACGCGCAATCAGATCAACCTCAAGATTAACTGCATCACCCTGCTTAAGTTTTCCAAGCGTAGTGTTCTCTAGGGTATGGGGAATGATATTGATATCCACGATGCAACTATCTGAAGTGTCTTGTGTTTGATTCACTGTCAGTGATACACCGTTGACCACGATTGAACCTTTGTAGGCCAAGTAAGGCGCTAAATCTTTTGGAGCGGCAATCTGCAACAACCAAGATCCATAGGCATCATTACTAACAGCAGCAAAATTCACAACGATTCCGATGCCATCCACATGACCACTCACCAGATGACCGCCTAATCGATCATTTAAGCGCAATGCTTTTTCTAAATTGACAGGGCCAACTTTATCCAAACCCACGGTCTTATTTAAAGACTCGCGTGAGATGTCTAAAGCAAAAGTGGTGTCAGTTAAGTCTGTAGCAGTCATACAAGCGCCTTGGATGGCAATACTGTCGCCTAAAGCCACATCATCAAGGTAAGCAGACGGAGTTTCTACAAGTAGATGCAAGCCATCACCCTTAGCTTGTACGCTCTTAATCTGACCAACTGCAGTAATGATTCCAGTAAACATAGTGAGATGCAGATAAAAATGAAAATTATTAAGATATGTGTCGTAGTCGAACGTTAATTTGACTCTTTTTTACTCAAGCGTAAACGCAAATCTTGTCCAAATAGGCTGTGATCAAAAATTTGCCAATTCTGTCTTTGATTCAATTGCGCTAATGGGGAGATATTAGCCATGCCAATTCCTTCGCCCATAAAGAATGGTGCGTAATAGAGTAATAACTCATCAACACACTCTTCTCTTAACAGAGAGCCATTGAGCTTAAAGCCAGCCTCCACATGAATTTCGTTCATATGGTACTGCTGCGCTAGATAAGCAAATAATTGAGGCAAATCCACCTTGCCATTCTGATTTGCCATAGCGATCACTTGAGCACCTAACTCTTCAAATGCTTTTGCTTTTTCTTGTGCGTGTGCAGACTCTAGTGATGCACAGACTAGAATCACCCCTGATTGATCGAGATGATTCAAGATCTTGGCATGAAGTGGTGTCTCTAATTGAGAGTCGACAATGATCCTCCAAGGCTGACGCTCAGTTGGCACATCTCTCACATTTAAGGCGGGATCATCCTCTTTAATCGTGCCTACTCCCGTCAGAATTGCACAGGCTTGTGCCCGCCAATGATGTCCATCGGCACGAGCCAAAGGGCCAGTGATCCATTGACTTTGGCCGTTTGACAAAGCAGTCTTGCCATCCAAGCTAGCAGCAATTTTCAGGCGAACCCAAGGTAAACCCCTTGTCATGCGAGAGATAAAGCCTAAGTTAATAGCTTTAGCCTCAGACTCCAATAAACCGCAACGCACATCAATGCCTGCAGTCCGTAAGCGCTCTATACCTTTGCCACTAACCAGTGGATTGGGGTCGGTCATGGCGACCATTACGACTGCCGGTTTTGCCGCGATGAGAGCATCTACACAAGGTGGTGTTCTACCAGTGTGACTGCAAGGCTCTAAAGTGACATAAATTGTTGCCCCTGCCGGATCATATCCTTGAGCCCTAGCATCTGCTAGAGCCTGAACCTCTGCATGAGAACCACCCACTTTTTGTGTGAAACCTCGCCCAATGACTTGACCCTCTTTCACAATGACACACCCAACCCGAGGATTGGGGTTAGATAAATAAAGCGCATTTTGAGCTTGGGCCAAGGCTTCGCTCATAAATTGGTGGTCAACTGCGGTATACATGGGTCTATTAAAACCGATTGCGGGCACGAGCGCCAAATTTACCTGTGAATAGCCGAATTAAGAGCAAGACTTTGCATCTTTATGGGGATCACAAATACGCCAACGGCCCCCACTCCCTAAAATCAACTGCCTCTCTAAATGGGGATAGCGTTCATGACCCAATATCAAACGATTTGCCACAAAGCCTCCGTGGGCAGTTTTAGCCGCTCCAGCAGCATTAAAGGCAATGCCCCGCGTTGCTAAATGGGGGTCGATAAATTGCTTACCCCCACCCTTAAAATACACCGGCGCAATACTCTTTTGCATCAACCATGGACGATGTAGGCAAGTTATCTTTGGCACACTTTTTTGGCATTGGATTGATACAAGCCAGCCCTCATCCCAAAGACCTCCTTGCAGGGGCGCAATATGAGCTGTGAGCCCTAAAGTCAAGGCTTGACCACGAGCGAATTGCGCATGGGCAATAAACTGTCTCGCAACAGAATCAATCTGTCTAGCAGCTACTTGTTCTTGTAGCAGCGGCATCGCACTCGTGGCAAAGATGGTGATGATAAGCACGACCGCCATCAGCTCCAACAAGCCCCCACCACTCTCTCGGTCAGATAGGGACACCGACTTAATCAAATTGTTGTCGCCAATTTAATCTTCTTACTGCGCCTGTTTTTTCATCTAAATGCACCAAAATTTCTAGTCGTGGATTTTCTTTAGTAGAAATTAACCAAAGATCTTTTCCTGCAGATTGCAAATGACATGCGGAATTTGCAGAGTGAACAATACTCATCATCTCAACCTGGCATTTCTCTAAGGCGTGCTCGGCAGCTATGAACTGCTTACCTGAAGTTACTACAGCAGTATTACTAAGAATCTCTAGAGCAGTCATGCGCTCCATGCCACTAATTAAAGAGGTAAGCAATGCTAATAGCGATAAGACCCAAACAATAATCACAGTAGATTTCGGGTGGCAAAGGTTCGCTCGAAAGCCCTATATAAATGGGCTCCATCAGTCATCTCTAGCCTAATCTTAAATACCCTAGCCCTTCTATCTTTTTTAGCCTGCTCGGTTAACTCTTCAATCGCAAGATGATGGATGCCATTCATCAGTGTGGTACTTTGTAAACGTCCTTGGCGATCAAGTGATTGGCAAATTAATGAGCCGCCACTGATTCGTGAGCCTTTAGGGATTGACGTTTGTAGATCAACTAAAAATCCCTGAAATGCCAAACCTTTTCTAGTCCGGTCTAGGGTTAAGGTGTTACCGATGCAATCCATATCCAATCCACTAGATAATTGATGCTTAATAATCAATGCATCTGAACCTTTGTATCCAACACTCTTTTGAATCTGAAGAAACTCTTCACCTGAGGATTGACTGTTGATATTCTGGATAAAAGCATTGGGATGCACATATCCCGCCATACGAATTGCACGGCCCATCAGCTCTAATGCACGATTTGCATCTTGAGAAAGTAGCTGGGTTTTCTCATAGGCAATTTGCTTGCTGATTAGCTCACCACTATTCTTTATCAACGGAGCTATTAGAGTCAGTGATAGGGCGATTCCGATGAGGCATTCGAGCAGACTCATATATTCCTTTCTGCGATTGCTCAATTTCATGTTGATCTAATTCTTGATGAATTTGCATGCGCTTTTCTTGTTCTTTCCCCATTTGCAATATCAAGATGTGATAAATGCTGACTGACCCGATCCAAACACTTAAAACTAAGCTCATCGCAATCAAGACTTCCAACAAAATAAATCCACTCATTTGCTCTGCGGATGGGATTTCAGACTCAGTAGATTGGGCAGGCTTGCTAATCTTTGCGAACATGCCTTATTTTCAAAGGGTGGCCACCCCAAAAATAGGCAATTCATTGGCTGTCATCGTCAGAAATGCTGGATATTGCGCCCAAGCTTGGATGATCAGCCTCAAAAGCCCCTCCTGCGCTTAAAATAGAGGGCTATGCAAAATACCCTCGCTACTACCGAAGAAATCGTTGCCGAGCTCAAAGCTGGGAAGATGGTCATTTTGGTCGATGAAGAAGATCGTGAGAACGAAGGTGATTTGGTGCTTGCTGCCGATCATGTCAGTGCAGAGGCCATCAATTTCATGGCGAAACATGGTCGCGGCCTCATTTGCCTCACTTTGACGCGTGAACGCTGCCAGCAACTCAATCTTCCACTAATGGTCCGAGATAACGGCACCTCAATGGGGACGAACTTTACTGTTTCCATTGAAGCGGCTAGCGGAGTCACCACAGGTATTTCAGCGGCGGATCGCGCACATACCATTCAAGCAGCAGTTGCCCCTCATGCCAAACCCAGCGATCTTGTTCAACCAGGCCATATTTTTCCATTGATGGCACAACCTGGTGGCGTCTTAATTCGCTCAGGTCACACCGAAGCGGGATGCGATTTAGCAGCAATGGCGGGTTGCTCACCTACTGCCGTGATTTGTGAAATCATGAAAGATGATGGCAGCATGGCGCGCCTCCCTGATTTGCTAGAGTTCGCCAAAGAACATCAATTAAAAATTGGCAGCATTGCCGACCTCATCAAATACCGTAGCCAACACGAAAGCATCGTCGTGCGTGAAGGCGAACGTGAATTCAACACCCCTTGGGGGAAATTCCGTGGCGTGATTTATCGCGATACCCCAAGCTCTTGCATTCATCTAGCCTTAGTACATGGCACACCTTCTGAAGCTACTGAAACACTGGTACGAGTGCATGAGCCAGTCACTGTTTTAGATTTCTTGGACGCACAGGTTAGCACCCATTCTTGGCCGCTAGCACAGGCATTACAAACCTTAGCCAACTCCCCATCTGCAGGGGTTGCAGTACTCTTAAATGCTTCCGGAATTGCAGCACCAAATGATAGTGATTGGTTGGCTCAATTTCACAAACTCAACGGTTCACAGTCAGCCAAAACTGCAAAACCACTTACCCGCAAAACTGATTTTCGTAGCTATGGCATCGGCGCACAAATTCTTAAAGACATTGGTGTTGGCAAAATGCGTTTACTCGCAAACCCAAGCCCAGTTCCCAGCCTGTCTGGCTATAAACTGGAAGTTACTGGCTACACCCCATTTCAATCTCATAATTAGCTCGCCCAAATCATATGAACACATCACATACCGAACCAGCTGTTGGCGTATTGGCCGCCGATCTTAACGGTCAAGACTTACGTATTGGGATAGTGCAAGCGCGTTTTAATGAAGAGCATTGCGTTGCGCTGACTACCGCATGCATTGAAGAGCTCATCAAACTTGGCGTATCTCAGTCTGACATCAAACTAGTAACCGTACCCGGCGCATTGGAGATTCCATTTGCCCTACAAAAACTCTCGGAGACAGGTGAATTTGACGGATTAGTGGCTTTAGGCGCAGTGATTCGAGGAGAAACCTATCATTTTGAATTAGTCTCCAATGAATCAGCCGCTGGTATCACCCGCATCTCTATTGAATCTGGTCTGCCAATTGCAAATGGTGTTCTGACTTGCGATACCGATGAACAAGCGCAAGTGCGTGTTCAAGTAAAAGGGGCTGACTGCGCAAAAGCCGTTGTGGAAATGGCTAATCTTGCTTTAGCCCTCACACCTGATATTGATTTTGAAATCAATCACCCACAAGCGTAATTTTGCAGATAACAATATGACCAAAAATATCGCTCCCCCATCTGCAAGCACAAACAATCCTAGCAATGTTGCCCCAAAGCGTTCATTGACACCGCGTCGTCGTGCCCGCGAATACGCTCTCCAAGGTGTATATCAAAGTCTAGTAATGCGTCGTGCGGGCAGCCTGCCCAATGCAGCCGCCATCTCTAAGCAGTTAGGCGAAGATCCAGGCTTTCGCCGTTGCCAGCTTGAACTATTTCAAGGGATCTTTACTGGAGTGCTTGACCATACCGACGCATTAGAGGCCCTCATTACTCCAGCACTAGACAGACCTATCAATGAACTCTCTCCGGTTGAGCATGCAGCCCTATTAATAGGTACTTACGAGTTAGCAATGGATTTAGCAGTCCCCTATAAAGTGGCCATTAATGAAGCAGTAGAGCTTGCTAAGACCTTTGGAGGTACCGACGGCCATAAATATGTCAATGGCGTCTTGGACCTACTAGCCCAAAAGTTAAGAAGTACAGAAATTCAGGCAAGTTAAGCACCTCTAAATCAATGGCTTAAAAGCCCAACCCCCTGCGCCTCAATGCCAGAGGGATTACTACTCCAGCAAATTGCCCTCGAACATAAAAGATATTGGAGGGATAAAATTGAGCGAAAAGTACATTTAGTATTTACTGTCACAGCGAAATATTTGGAGACCTCGTATGCAAAAAGTAGATATTCGTAAGCTACTAAAAGATCCCAGCCTTTTTAAGGAAGAGGCATTCATTGACAACCAATGGGTCAAAGCAAGTGCTAACAAGCTGTTTGATGTCACCAACCCTGCGACAGGCGAGTTGATAGGACAAGTTGCCAATCTTGGGCCTGACGAAGCAGAACGCGCCATTAGCGCTGCCGAAAAGGCCTTCCAAGACTGGAAGATGAAGACTGGCAAAGAACGCGCCAATGTCATGCGTAAGTGGTTTGATTTAATCATCGCCAATACCCAAGATCTTGCGACTTTGATGACTTTAGAGCAAGGTAAGCCCTTAATTGAATCTACTGGTGAGGTTGCCTATGGCGCCTCATTTATCGAATGGTTTGCTGAAGAAGCAAAACGGGTGGCGGGCTCTATACCGAGTACAACTTGGAGTGATAAGCGCCTTATCGTCATGAAGCAGCCGATTGGTGTGTGCGTTGCCATCACGCCATGGAACTTCCCCATTGCCATGATTACTCGCAAAATTGCTCCCGCAATGGCAGCTGGCTGCACGATTGTCATTAAGCCCGCTGAACTAACACCGCTCTCCGCTCTTGCACTAGCTGAACTTGCACAACGTGCTGGGGTTCCTGCTGGGGTGATTAATGTTCTGACAGCAGATTCTCAACAATCGATTGAGATTGGCAAAACCCTCTGCGCCTCGTCTAGTGTGCGCCACCTATCATTTACGGGATCAACTGAAGTTGGTCGCATACTGATGGCTCAATGCGCTCCGACCGTCAAAAAACTAGCCCTAGAACTCGGAGGGCATGCCCCTTTTATCGTTTTTGAAGATGCAGATATTGATGCGGCCGTAACTGGCGCTATGTCATCAAAGTATCGCAATTCTGGTCAAACTTGCGTATGCGCTAATCGCTTTTATGTTCACAAAAAAGTACAAGCAGAATTCGTGCAAAAATTTGCTAAAGCAATTGCCGTGATTAAGCCCGGTAATGGAATGGAAGCTGGGGTGACTCAGGGACCGCTTATTGAGCCTGCAGCACTTGAGAAAGTGGAGAGGCATGTTGCTGACGCTCTTAGCAAAGGTGCCAAGCTGATCGCGGGTGGAAAACGTTCCGCACTCGGCGGTACTTTTTATGAACCCACCATTTTGGCTGATGTCACAAATGAGATGCTCATCACCTATGAGGAAACATTTGGGCCCGTTGCGCCCATTATCCCGTTTGAAACTGATGAAGAAGCCATCCAGCTAGCTAACAATAGTCAGTACGGCTTAGCTTCGTATTTCTATAGCAGAGATATTGGGCGCATCTGGAAAGCAGCAGAAGCATTGGAATATGGCATTGTTGGCGTGAACTCAGGGATCATCTCCAATGAAGTCGGTCCATTTGGTGGCGTAAAGCAATCTGGGCTTGGACGCGAGGGTAGCGCCTATGGAATGGATGAATACTTGGAATTGAAATATGTTTGCTTAGGTCTATAAAGCAGGCTCAAAAAAATAAATAAAGTCGCTCGATAGCGGCTTTATTTTTTCTTATAAACCAAATCCCATACTCCATGTCCCAACTTGAGACCACGATTTTCAAACTTAGTAATCGGTCGATAAGCTGGTCTCTCAACATATCCCGCTTGCTTTGAGCTCAACTGATCTAAAGTAGGTTTAAATTCTTTCTCAGAATCCCCCTCTTCTGCTACATCATCAGTACTAAAGGTTTCGATCTGCACTTGCTTTACTGAAGTATTCATCAATGCTGGTTCGCTATTTAAAACCAAGAGCATTTGCTCCGCATAGTTATGCCAGTCGGTAGCAAGATGTAAATAGGCCCCGGGCTTTAAACGTGAAACGAGCAACTTCACAAAGTCTGCTTGAATCAGTCTGCGCTTATGGTGGCGCTTTTTATGCCAAGGATCTGCAAAATAAATATGAATACCATCCAAACAATTGGAGGCAAGCATTTTTTCCAAGACTTCAACAGCATCATGTCGAATCAAGCGTAAATTACTGAGGGTATTTTCACCAATCAATTTGAGTAGCGCACCAACACCAGGTGGGTGAACCTCAATAGCCAAAAAGTCATCACTAGGTCTTAATGCGGCAATCTTGGCAGTAGTCTCACCCATACCAAAACCGATCTCTAGAATCTTGGGATGAGAAGATCCTCCAAATGCCTCTTTTAGACAAAGTACCTTGTCCTGAAATGGAATCAAAAACTGGGGACCCAGCTCATCAATCGCTCGCTGTTGACCAGCAGTAGTTCGACCCGCTCTTAAAACAAAAGAGCGAATACGGTCAGTTTTTGTATGGATCACGGAATAAAAATTCTTGCTTTATCTAGCAAATGGTGTGTTCCAGCCAGCGGAACGATATGCAAAGACGACTTCTGCCAAAACAATGGAAAGTGAAGTCATAAAAGAAACTAGGCCCAATACAAAAGTCCAAATAACATAGGTGGCTTGTAAGGAGCGAACTGCACCTGCTTGGAAGAAAAACAGTTCCAATACAGTTAAAGAAATAAATACACCACTGAGAACGTCAAAGAAAATAGCCACAGTACAGAGACGACCTCTAATTTTTGCTTCATCGGCCTCTTTCTTCATATGGCTCAAAATCACTGGATCTTTTATCGAACCCTCTTCAATCTTCTGTTGAATTGCCCGCATACGATCCACCGATCGAGCTAAGCGAGCAGAAATTGCATTAATCAGTGTTGCTACTGCAGTTAACAAAAATACTGGGGCTAGGGCCAGCTGAATATTATTCGTAATTGCGTCTATTGATGCATCCATGATATTTTCACTAATCCTATTGAGACCAAGCCACTAAGCCACTATACGCACTTACCAAGACCAATACTCCAAAGACAATACGATACCAAGCAAATGGAATGAAGTTATGTCCCGCCACATAATGAATTAACCAGCGCACACAGATAAATGCAGAGATAAATGCGGAAATAAACCCCACCACAATTGCCCAAGTAAAATCGCTTGATAGCGCTACGGGATTTTTCCAGAGCTTGAGCAACTCATAGGCTGTAGCGCCACCAATGACTGGAATCGCCAAGAAGAAAGAAAACTCGGTTGCAACAGCGCGTGGCAAACCAAATAACATGCCCCCAATAATCGTTGCTCCAGAACGTGATGTCCCCGGAATCAAAGCAGCGCATTGAGCAAGACCTACCTTAAGAGCATCCATTGACTTAAGATCATCGACCGTTTGAATACGACTTTTCGAAGGATTGACTTTTAGTTGTCGACGCTCTGCCCAAAAAATAATGAGTCCACCAACGATAAAGGCGCTAGCTACGGGGATCGGCGAAAACAAAAGCGCCTTAATGTGTTTACCAAATATGAATGCTAGTCCCATCGCGGGAATCGACGCAATAATCAAATTGAAAACAAATCGACGTGAGGCAGTACTAGTCTTAATGGTTGTAGCTACTTTCCAAAGCTTTTCCCGAAACTCCCAGCAAACCGCCAAAATAGCGCCGAACTGAATAATCACCTCAAATGCTTTACCTCGCTCGTCATTAAAGTCGAGTAAATCACCCACCAAAATCAGATGCCCCGTACTGGAGATCGGCAAAAACTCAGTTAAGCCCTCCACTACCCCCAGTAATACCGCCTTGCCTAGCAAAATAAGATCCATGCCCTCAATTTTATAGATAGATGAAGTCGTGGAGACGATTTGGCAAAATAAGAGTCAATTAAGGCAATTTACGCAAATAAGCCTTAAACTGCATGGCACACAAAATTATCTAAATGAGATGACTGAGCACCGCTTTAAAACCCTAAAACTGAGTACCTTAGGCTTACTCCTGAGCCCAGTACTCGGATTGGGTGCCTTATGGCCAAATGCGCTGGCGCAAAGCGCAAACGGGGCTAAACCTTCTCTCCCTAGCCGTGTTACTACGCAATCCTTGACTGGCTTAGAGATGCCACCGCAAATGGTCTTAGCTGCCAAGCCAGCTATTCCTAGTAATGTGGCACCCTCCAATGTTTCTGGAGGCAATGTGGCCAATACTGAAGGGGCCACAGATCTTATTCGCTTGTACCAAGAAGCTGCTTTTAGTGACCCTGTCTTAAATGCTGCCCGCTTTAACTATCAAGCGAGCAAAGAGTTGTACTGGCAAGGACTCTCGCTCTTGTTGCCGCAAGCAAATGCTGTACCTGGTGGTACCCGCTACTTTCAGCATACCGCTGGTAATGCGCCACCTGGAGCAGTTACAGGTTCGAGAGTATATGACCAGAAAAACTATACAGTTACTCTAACCCAACCTGTATTTAATATTGCAGCTCTAGAAGCATTCAAACAGGGTGATCTCAATACCAAGATTGCCGATATGCGCTTTTATTCTGCGCAACAAGATTTAATCATTCGAGTTTCACAAGCGTATTTTGATGCGCTGACAAGTCAAGATAATGTCGAGTTGTATCGCAATAAAAAAAGCTTGATTACCCAACAACTCGAAATTGCCCAAGCAAAATTTGATGCAGGCCTTGCAACCGTTGTTGATATCAACACTGCTCAAGCTGCTTTGGACCTAGCGAACTCTCAAGAAATTGCAGCGCAAGCGGACTTAATCGTCAAACGCGGAGTATTGGAGCAATTAGTTGGGCGCCCTGTTGGCCCAATAAAGCCCTTAACCAAAGAGGCTAAAATCGATGGTGTTTTAAAAGATCCGCGCGCTAAAAATAAAGATAGCAACGGTATTCCGATTGCCGATAGTGTGAACCCAGTACTCCCCAAAGGTCAGACTTTGGAGGACTGGATTCATCAGGCAGAGGTAGCGAACTTCAATGTTTTAGCAGGCCAACTATCAGTGAACTTAGCAGAGAGCAATTACAAAGCCTCACAAGCATTGAACTACCCTTCAGTCAATTTTGTAGGAACTGCAGGCTACAACACCTCTAATGGAACAGCTAATAGTTTGACGCCAGCACAAACCAATATCTATAACAACACTATTGCCCTACAGATGACTATTCCCCTAGTTTCTGGTGGATATAACAGCTCCTTGATTCGTCAAAATGCAGCCCTTTTAGATGCCGCCAAAGCAAACTACGATAACTACCGCCGCACAGCTGCACAAAATACACGCGCTGCGTTTACCGGATTTTACGGCGGCTTGGCTAGCGTTAAAGCATTTGAAGCCGCTGAGCGCTCGTCGACTTCAGCACTAGACTCTAGCAAGCTAGGCTTTCAAGTGGGCACATTAATCAACATTGATGTATTGATTGCTTTGGACACAGTAATTACCACTCGCTCGCAACTACAGCAAGCACGCTACAACACGATTCTCAATGCGATTAAATTAAAGGCTCATGCCGCAGCCCTATCAGACGAAGATCTGATTGCTATCAATACCTTGCTACGTTGAGAATTAATAATCGGTAAATATTTAAGCTTGATTGAGAAGCTTTATTGATGCGTTCAGAACCTCGTTAACGCCCGGAGAATTTTGCATATCTCCTAGATTGCAAATTCGATTTGACCAGTAACCTTCGGTTTTCCAGCGAGGAGAATCACAATAGATTTCAACGGTTGGCTTACCCAGAACTGCAGCAAGATGGGTTAAACCTGTATCTACCCCAACCGTTAAGGAAGCGCCAGCAATCACTGAAAAAGCCTCCTCAATAGAAAAGGCAGATGGCACAAACGCATTGGGAATCTGAGCCCCTATCGACTGGCTAACCAACTGCTCGGCAGGACTTCCCCAAGGAAGAACCACTTGATAGCCAAGGGCTGCAAATTCTTTTCCGAGAGCAACCCAATTAGCCTCTGACCAACGCTTTGCAGCTCTCGCAGTAGAGTGAAAACAGAGAACATAGGGTTGATGTAAACCACTCACCTTTGAATTCGGTATGCGCTGAATGAATGATGGCGGATAAAACCTAGGTGGGTCATTGCGCTCTAATAAGGGCCAGTCTAGGGCTGAACACATCACCCAACGCGAGCGATCTACTGCATGGCATTTTTTTGGAACCTGCACAGACTGGTTATAAAACGACCTTGCTAATGGCTCATACCCAGAAAACTCAGTCGCATTAGCGAGCCCTGCCACTACCGCATCAGGCATTTTCTTTGCTATGGCGCATACCAAAGCAGATTTTAATAAGCCTTGTGTCTCAATGAGTACATCATAAGTAGTTTGCTGAAGTGATTTACGAAAGGCAAAAAACTCTCTCCAAGTAGATAACTTAAAAAGATGTTTTTTCCAGCGACGTAGGCCAAAAGGAATGATGCGATCAATCCCTCTAAATCCTTCGCGAGTTATTAGTGGCTCTAGCAAATGCACATACCCCTCTTCAACCACCCAATCAATTTGTGCATTAGGCAGTCGCGCCCGCAAATCCCAAACAAGCGGAAGGTTATGGAGCACATCCCCCAAAGAGGATAGTTTTACCAATAAAACTTTAGGGTTTTTGGAAGAAGAGTTAGAAGGAGCATTGCTCATACGAGCATTATCTTATCTTTTAAATCTTGCCCCAGAAATACTCAGAATTTTGGGGCATCTTCCCAGCTAAGTCCTGCAGTATCTTTAGCATTCATATTGGGCTGAACTCCAACTGGCAGTGGCCACTCAATCCCCACCTTTGGGTCATTCCAAGCAAGACAAGCCTCACTTTGCGGATGATAGTAATCCGTCGTCTTATACAGAAACTCTGCAGTTTCAGATAAGACTAAAAAACCATGAGCTAGGCCGGGTGGTATCCATAATTGCTTGTGATTTTGCGCACTAAGCTCAACACCCACCCATTTGCCATAAGTTGGCGAGTCTTTACGGATATCTACAACTACATCATAGACACTACCAGCAACCACGCGCACCAACTTACCTTGCGTTTGCTCTAGCTGATAGTGCAAACCACGCAAGGTCCATTGACGAGAAAAAGAATGGTTGTCCTGAACAAACTCGATATTCAGGCCAGTAGCTTTTGAAAAATCGATTGCATTAAAAGATTCTGTAAACCAGCCACGTTCATCACCAAATACTTTTGGCTCAATCAGCAGCACATCATGAATGGATGTGGGTGTTACTTGAAGCTTAGAAGAGGAATTCATTGAGAATCTTATTTAGGTACTGGCCATAACTATTTTTACTGAGTTGATTTGCTACCTTCAGAACATCTTCAGCGCTGATCCAGCCTTGGCGATAGGCAATCTCTTCAGGACATGCCACCATCAAACCTTGGCGCTTTTGGAGGGTTGCAATAAAACCAGCAGCATCAAGCAAAGAATCATGCGTACCAGTATCTAACCAAGCAAAACCACGGCCCATAATCTCAACACTGAGCTCATTCTTTTCAAGATAAACGCGGTTCACATCCGTAATTTCTAACTCGCCACGAGCGCTAGGTTTTATTGAAGCAGCAATATCGCACACTTGATTGTCATAGAAATATAGACCGGTGACCGCATAACTACTTCTGGGCTTTAGAGGCTTCTCTTCAATAGACAAAGCCTTGTAGTTTTTATCAAACTCAACGACACCATAACGCTCCGGATCATTAACGTGGTAAGCAAATACTGTTGCCCCATTGTTTCTGTCATTTGCACTATCGAGCTGATCGACTAACTCATGGCCATAAAAAATATTGTCCCCAAGCACTAGAGCGCTTGGATTATTTCCAACGAAATGTTTACCTAAAGTAAATGCTTGCGCTAAACCATCTGGTGAGGGCTGAACACAATACTCGATATTTAGGCCCCACTGAGAACCATCACCCAATAATTCAGAAAAGCGTGGGGTATCGTGCGGCGTTGAAATCAGCAAGATGTCCCGTATGCCCGCCAACATCAAAGTGCTCAATGGGTAGTAGACCATAGGCTTGTCGTACACCGGCATTAATTGTTTGGATACCGCCTGAGTCACTGGGTACAAGCGAGTTCCCGAGCCTCCCGCCAAAATAATGCCTTTACGCTGAGTTTGATTTACCACTCTAGATCTCTCTATATAAGCCCATTTTGAACGAGATTTCGAACATAGCTTCGAACCGCTTCATCCCATGGTTGATTTAATAGCTGTAATTTTGACATATCACCATCAGGCTCCAATACTTTGCGCAGCTTATCTGTCGACATCCGAGAATTCATAGGCCTAGGAGCGGGCAATGGGTACTCAGTTGCAGGGATCGGATCTATATTTTTGGGGGTTAATTTCAGAGAAAAGCCAGCGTCAAGAGCAGTCTGAACAGCAAAAGTTGCCAACTCATACCAATTTGTCTGACCTGCAGGTACTGCGTGATAAATGCCTGAGGGGAAGACTTTTAAGCTGCCTTGCTGATCAATGATAAGACCTAGGCTAATTTGTACTAACCATTGAGCGCTGGTGGGAACGCCATACTGATCATCTATAACCCGCAACTCCGCTCGATCTTTAGCTAAGCGCAAAATGGTCCGAATGAAGTTTCCACCATCGCCATACACCCAGCTGGTTCGAAAAATGACGTATTGACCTATTTTCCCTGTCTTCTGATTGCTTGGTTTAGCGAATGCCCTGACGATTGCCTCTTCGCCAGCAGCCTTACTTTTTCCATAAATTCCCAAGGGATTGCGAATGTCATCCTCTAAATAGAAGCCGTACTTTTCTCCGTCAAAAACATAATCGCTTGAATAGTGCAGAAAAGTTGCCCCATGGCTTGCTGCATACTCTGCCATGATTTCTGGGGCTCTCGCATTCACAGCAAATGCCAAATCCACTTCTGTCTGTGCTTTATCAACGGCAGTGTATGCCGAGGCATTGATAATGAGATTAGGTTGAAATTCATTCAGCAGACCGGCGATAGACTGTTCATCTGCCAGATCGCATTGGGCACGCCCAACATATTGCACCGAGGTCTTGCTGTTCGCCGCCGGAGGATGCGACAAATAGTCATCCAAAGCAAGATGGAAGGCTTTGCCTAACTGACCATCTTTACCAAAGACTAAAATTTTCATAGGGCTAGATATCTAGTTGTACTGCTTAGAAAGCCAGTCGCGATAAGACCCGCTCACTACACCCTCAATCCATGCTGGGTTATCAAGATACCATTGCACCGTTTTACGAATTCCTGAATCAAAGGTTTCCGCAGGACGCCAACCTAACTCGCGCTCCACTTTGCTGGCATCAATAGCATAACGACGATCATGACCTGGACGGTCTTTGACAAATGTAATTTGCTCTTCATAGGACCTTCCATCAGAGCGTGGCTTTAACTCATCTAAGATTCTACAAATGGTTTTGACCACATCGATATTGGCTTTTTCATTCCAACCACCAATATTGTATGTTTCGCCCAATTTGCCTTTTGCCAACACTTCTCGTATCGCCGAGCAATGATCTTTGACATAGAGCCAATCTCGAATTTGTTGCCCATCTCCATAAATTGGCAATGGCTTGCCATTCAGGGCATTAAGAATGACTAATGGAATTAATTTCTCTGGAAAATGATATGGGCCATAGTTATTAGAACAGTTCGTAGTCAACACCGGAAAGCCATAGGTATGAAACCACGCGCGCACTAAATGATCAGACGCAGCCTTTGAAGCAGAATAAGGGCTATTTGGCTCATATGGATTAGTCTCTGTAAACGCAGGATCGGTCAAAGATAGCGAGCCATAAACCTCATCAGTGGAGACATGGTGAAAGCGGAATTGCTTCTTAGCAGAATCTTCCAACCCATTCCAATATTCACGAGCACATTCTAATAAGTTAAATGTACCTACGATATTGGTGGTGACAAACTCAGCCGGCCCATGAATGGACCTGTCGACATGACTTTCTGCGGCAAAGTTCACAATTGCGCGAGGCTGATGCTCTTTCAATAACGTCGTCACCAGATCTTTATCGCTAATATCACCATGCACGAAAACATGACGAGGGTCACCCTTGAGAGGCTCAAGGGTTGCCAGATTGCCGGCATAGGTGAGTTTATCTAGATTAACAACACCCTCGGCACTAGGGTTTGCTAGCCAATCTAATACAAAATTTCCACCAATAAAACCGGCTCCGCCAGTAACTAAAATCATTTTTTACCTTTGTTTACCCTATCTGTCTACCTTACTAAATTATCTTTGATATTTAAATTTTCATACTTAATTCCCCGAATGCCAACAACTGAGGTCGCAGCAAATGCAATGAAAAATATCAATATTTCAAAATTATGCTTGTAACAAATTTCAGCCACCATTCCAAAAGGAATAAGTCCTACGGACAACCATGCACCGATTAAACCGAATTGACCGCCATGCCAGAAGCCCATGCAAATAATCAATAGAAAGATTAAGGCCATAATGACAAGCCCAGGTATGCCAAAAGCAAGCCCAAAATCAATCCAACCACTATGCGTCTGACTCTCAAGCTCTTGCTCAACCTTGGCATGCTTGAGCATGCCAACAAAAGAACGATTGATTGATCCATAACCTAAGGGATACTTGAATATTAAAATTATTCCTTCAGTAGCCCAAGCAACTCGCTCATATGTATTACCGGCAACATTAGTACCCGAGCTGTTTTTTGGGAAATTTTCTCCTGTTACTTTATTCCAGTGTTGGGCGTTATATCGCCAATAATTATGTTTGTCTAGCTGAGATGAAATACTCATATCCTCCCATAATGTTCCCCAACCCTGAGAGGCAAACTTTGAATGGGCTTTCCACCCAGAAAATAAGAGTAAAAAAATAAACAGGGTAGTAATTAGCAGACTTAAATTAGATTGATTTTTATTTAATTGAGCTTTGACGATAAGAATAAGTCCAAGCAATAGACACAAACCTAGCGCAACCGCTACTCCGTTTTTTGTATTGGCAACTAAGGAAGAAACTACTGCAATGCTAATTCCAAAAAACCAAAATAAAATAATGAAAGTGTTTTTTTTGTTCAATTGTTTTTCTAATAAATAAAGAAGGTTGGCACATGCAATTGCAATCGCTATAACTCCAAAAAAGGCTGCCTCAATCTTCTTAAAAACAAATGCCGTAACAAAATCTACCGGCAAAATAAAACTGCCAGATTTATAACTTATGTAGAAATATGCAATCAAATTTATGGTCGAAACAATAAATAAGGAGATAAAGAAGTAAGGGCGTAGAAAAGAATTAGTTCTTAAGGCAATACTTAATCCTATTGCAATGATTGATCCTGCTAAAGCCCGTAGCCAAATACTTTTTAACTCTTGTAATTCGAGCTGTGGATTCAAAGAAAAAAAGGTGTAATGTATAAGCGCCCAAATAAAGATCAACGAAAATAAAATTAAGGGTGCCATTTCCAGTAATCTACGACTCTTAAAAAACTTCGTTTTTGAAATCACAGCAATGGAACCAACTAAGCCCGTCCCGAGAAGAATGTGCCTCAAGGCAATGGTATTTGGTAAAACCCAGACGGTCAGTAGACCTATTGCTGAAGCCACACAAACAATAGAAAAATACTGTAAAGATTTAGATTGGCTGTAAGAAAAATTCATAACTCTAGAGTCTATCTTTATTTTTTAGATAGAAGGGCTCATATGGATACTGCTTTTCATCTGACAGAATTTGATTGACCCTCTTATCAAACATTCCCTTATATCCACCGAATAAGCTTGTCTTATATTTTTCTTTTTGAATAAAATCACGATTAAATTTTGAGGCAGTTCTGATACCTTTGGTATAACCATCATCCGCCAAATCAGATTGCACATTGTCAATTAAATTAATATCTACAGCTGGGATTTCACGTTTGTATTTTTTATAGAAACGCCAATAGAAATCTCCGTCTTCTTCGCCAAGGCCCAAAAGACGTTCATCAAAAAAACCTACTTCAATCAACTCATGCTTATCTAGAATGAAATGGGAAAAGCTGCCATTGATTTTGAAAGTTCCTGAATTTTTAGCTAACGCGGACTCTAGAAGATCAAAAAAACATTCATTATTCCCTGATTGAATCTCAAGATCATCATTTAATATCAATACTCGATTATTGCTAGCTGTTAACGCACCACGATTCCAAAGCTTAGCCAGCGACTGAAAATTTGGAAACACCGTTGGAAACACCTTTGGAAATTTAGAGAGGTAAGACAAAATACTAGAGCGATAGGCTTCATCAAAGACCCCCTTAGCAGGGCCATTGATTGTGACAATTACCTCAACATCTGGCCGCTGTGACTTAATTTGAGCAATCAAGGGTACCAAGAATGCTTCAAATCGCTTATCAAAAGTGGTAATGACTACTGAATATGGATACTGGGCAGATGACTCAGACATAAAATAATTTAGTATTAGGGAATGAGAAGCGTACGAATTTCAACTATCGGTTGCCCAATTGATTATTCACAAAGCTTGCTTCCAATTATCGCTCAAAGCCTGGGTTATCAAATAGATTGGGTGACCCCAAATCAGGCAGATTTGTTGATATTGGGGCCTTTTATGAGGCCTGATTCCAAAAAACTGAGATGGTGCCCCAAACCACTGAGGTCAACAGTAAATTCTGTTTTTAAGCTAGCACCTGCCAAGAACAACTCAGCACTAAGGGTTTTCCATAGCGCAGAGAACCTTCGCCATGACACCGTTCCAGCCGATTACAGCATTTCTTTTGATTTAAATATTTCTTCGGATCGGTATTTTCGCCTTCCCTATTGGATGGAGATGCTTGATTGGTCCCACGAGGGAATCGTCGATAACCGAAATCCCCGTTATGGAAAATTAATGGATATTCAGCGCCTAATGCAGCCATTAGGAAAGCGTTTTTTAGAAAAGAGACGTGTTGTCGCTTTCCTAAGCTCACATATAAGAGAGCCTAGAAAAACCCTCTATGAGGCAGTACAAAAAGTAATCCCTATCAAGGGTTTTGGCGCACACTTCGATAAAACCATTAAAAATCATCATCTCAGTAATTTTTTAAAATATGAGCTACTACAAGAATATGGTTTTAATCTTTGTCCAGAAAATGGCATGTACCCCGGGTACTACACCGAAAAAATTCCGGAAGCTTTCTTTGCCGAATGTCTACCCATTACGTGGACAGATGAGAACGTCAAAATTGACTTTAATCCCGAGGCATTTATTAATCTTGGGCCAATGAGCTGGTGTAACTATGCACCCCTTGCTGAAATAATTAACTCGCCCCAGAGGTTGCTAGCTTACTCCTCCCAAGCCCTGTTATTGAATGCCCCAAGTATTTTGCCCTTTCGAGAATTTGTAAAACGAATGCTTGAAGATGCCACCTCGTAACAAATGAAACTTGGCTTTCACACCAATGGGCTTTCGCTACGGGGAACGGAGATTGCCCTCTACGATTATGCTCACAATAATCAACAGTTATTAGGCAATGAGTCGGTTATCTTTTATCGCAAAAATAATTTAGTAGTTCAATCTGTATTGGAAAAATTTTCTAAGCAATTTAAGTTGTGCCCCTATGATGGGCAAACTGAACTTAATCGCCTCATTGAGCAAGAAAAAATTGATCTAACATACTTTATTAAGTCTGGTGAGCGTGATGACGCCATATGCGAAAGCTCACCTGCGTTAATTCATGCGGTATTTCCAACAAAACCAGAAGAATTTCATGGGGATAAATACGCTTTTGTCTCTCAATGGCTTTCCAAAGAATATTCTAATAACAAAATTCCATTTGTGCCCCACATGATTGAATTGCCAGAAGTAACTGGCAATCTGCGATCAAGCTTAGGCATACCCGAAACAGCCACAGTATTGGGTTGGTATGGAGGCTCTGATAGCTTTAATCTTGACTTTGTTAAAAAAGCTGTCTTATCTGCAGTAGAGCGGCGCAGTGATCTCTATTTTCTATTTATGAATATGGATTCCTTTGCTCAGCATGAAAATTTGATATTTTTACCCGGCAATTCAGACCTCAACTACAAGGTGAAATTTATCAATACCTGTGATGGCATGCTACATGCAAGAGGAATTGGTGAAAGCTTTGGGCTCGCTTGTGGTGAATTTTCCATTAAAGGAAAGCCTGTAATTACCTATGCGCTCTCCCCTCAGCGCAGTCATATTGATATTTTGGGTGATAAAGCAATTCTCTACAAGGGCAAAAAAGATTTAGCAGAAATTTTTGACAGCTTTACTCGCCAAATACAGAATGAGAAAAACTGGGATGCCTATTCGCAGAATTTCTCCGCTAAAGTCATCATGCGTCAATTCGATGAGGTCTTTATTAAGGGGAAAAACCTTAGCGAAATTCAGATGTCCTCAATAGATCGTCTAGTAATTCAAAAATACCGCCTTGAACGAAAGCTACGAAACCTACAGAAAAAACTCTACCTATAAATAGGCTATGCGTTGGTTTTCCCTATTTAGGAAACCAAGGATTTGTTGAGAACCAGCGATCAAAGACCCGCATTACCGATCTTTTTAGCTTACCCCAACCTCGTATTGGCAGTCTGCCCGGCCTATCCGCAATAGTCGTTTCTACACCTGTAATGTCAACTGGATAGGGGCTTATTGCTAAAAACTCCAAATGATGCTTTTGACGATGCTCTAAAAAATGATCCAAGGGCTCATAAATATCGCAAGATGCATTAAGTAGTACTTGTGCAGCTCTTGGCTTCAAAAGATAGGCTGTAGCGCCCACTGCATCCCCAGCATTTTTTACCAGAGCAAACTCTCCATTGCCCTGAATGTGCTCTTGGGGAACATCACTTAAGCCCTGAAGCCTAACTGCGTCCCAGTTACTACACTCATTTACCAAAAAATGAATTGCCCTCTCAAAGTGGGGAAGTAAACAAAAATCATCCTCAAAAATAATTGTTGAAATATTTTTATCAACACAATCTTGCCAAGCTTTTTTATGCGACAAAAAACATCCTAGTTCATTGGGGGTTAATTCAAACCCAAGTAATTTTTTTACTTTTCTAGGTTGATATTCTTTGGGGATAGAGCTTAGTGCAGAGCCCCGAACAGCATCCAAAAAACGCCAATTTAAAGCAGTTTTATCTAGCTCTGATTTCACTTTTTTCTGGCGAGCATCTGAGTCAGCCAATGAAATAACTAAACCCTGAATATCTAACATTAGAAATAACTCTGCAAATAACGCAAAAATCTTTTGCTACGTTTTAATAGACGGGGTGGCAGAGATTTCTGATCACCCACTGCATTCATATTAGATTCCCAGTTAGACTGATACAAGACACCAAGATAATTTGATTTGAGCTTTTCCTCATTTTCGCCTAGACGCCTCATCAAGAAATACTGCCAATCGTAGTGATAGACCCTAAATAAAGGCTCAATGGCGATCAAAGGAATAGCTCGATACTTTAGCAAGGCCTCACCATAAATTAAAGTCTCAGGATAATCAGGTATTTTTATATCCCAGATTGTTAGCCCTTTGGGTTTTAAATAATGTTGATCAAAAGACTCCCAAACTTTTGCTGACCAAATAAATGGGGCTGGTGCACAATAAAATTCCGGTCCCGATCTTTCAAATAATGCCTGCACTTTTTGTGCCTCTGATTTCAAATTGGCCTGCACTCTAGAATGACCCCGATTTTGAGCAAGCTGGAAATATTCTTTATTTTGATGAAGCACCGTAAATGGAATGCCATCAGATCCCATGAAATCAGACAAAAAAAATGGTCGGATAAATACGCAATCCGAATCCAGACATAAATAATTTTTTGCTAAATTCATCCTCCAAAACTCGGATTTCACAATAGCCTGTGATGAACTACCGGGCATCGCCTGATATTTGTCTAAAGAGGCACTTGGATTAGCAGTAACAATTTCCTCGTCTGCAATCCACTGATAGTTACCTAGATTTCCCAGTATCTGATCCAATAAACCTTTATCAGCTCTGGGGGTCGAAATGTAAAACGGTAAGCCATCTTTATTAAATTGCTCAATAGATGAAAGCAGCCTCTTAAGACGCAAAAAATCATTGCGATATGACTTGCAGTAGAGGACGAAGTCTTTCAATCGATTTCCTATTTGCATTCAATCTCAGACAGAATTCTCTCAACTGCCTGATCAACCCCCAATGGAAGCCATTTTGGCTCAATTAAGCGGTGCTCCTGCCAGTCTAACCAAATTCTTTCAAGCGCCATCTCAATTCCAGCGGTATCACCCTCATGACTTAAATAGGCACCTCGTGCATCAAGCATTTCGTCAAGCTGAGGATTTCTATGGGTAATTCCCCAAATGGGGCGTCCAGTCCACAAATATTCATAAAATTTGGAGGGAATGTACTCAGCACACCACTCATCATTGCCATGAAGCAAAATCAATACGTCAGCTTCTTGCATTTTTTCAACCACTCTCGCGCGACCAGATTTACCAGAAGTAGGATCCCTTTCAAGACGGCCATGAGCAATCAGTATATCTGTATACCCCAGTCGGTTTAATGCCTCTACTGTTAACACATCCAAGGCGGCGCCATAGGCATGCACGCGAATATGTTCTCTAGCGTTTGGATATTTCCGAAATAATCCCTCTAGAGCATTTAAGATAGTAGAGAGTGAGCGATCTTTTGCTAAAGATCCCGAGTGAGATAAATTTAACGTATCACTGTATACATGAGGCTTTGCAGCAGATAAACCTCCAGGGGGCTCTGCACCCGGAAGCACCATAAAACCGTGGGCATTACCTACCGTATTTAAATTTGGGTTTCTAGCTTTCGCATAGTGCACGGCTCCATCGGTAAACCACCAAGCAAAATCAGCATGACGAATGATTTGTCTTTCTAAATAATGCCGAAAGCGTGCATCTCTATTTTTTGGCTCCTCGGAGCCCTCATCAACCGGACTCTTGCGAATGACTAAAGGATCATGAATCTCAACAATCCACTTAACGCCAGTAAACTGCTTTAACCATAGTCCCGCTAAGTGCGCCGACCAAGCCCCGCCTGTTGAATAAACAAGATCAATCTTTTGAGAGCGAATTAATTTATAACCATGTATAAATGCAGGCATTGCCCAAGACCATTGACTTGAATATCCTAAGATCAATTTCTCAAGGCCAATAAAAGGGGCTAATAAGATTGAGACAGTTCTTGTCAATAGCTTATAGATAAAGCCCCTACCATATTGGTTCGCAATCCAATGACGAAAGTCAAACCTAAATGCTGCAGGGCCCCAAGCTAAGAATTGACGATGCGGAAAGCGTTGGTCTTTGATTCCAGTAATTGCACTAAACACTACAGGTGCTACGCCAGCAGACAAGAGATAGGGCATCTTGTCCGTAATTGTCTGACTAGAAGCACGTCCATCCATATTAAAACCATGAGACAGAATTAACCAGTTCTTTTTTTGCATTAGCGCTATTGCTCTTAATGTCGACTAATTGCCCGCTACGATGGACATTACCGCCATGCGCACCGCAATACCAAAGGTGACCTGATTCAGAATAACTGACTGAGGGCCATCGGCTACAGCAGAGTCAATTTCTACACCGCGATTCATGGGGCCTGGATGCATCACAATAGCATCGGGTTTAGCCAAAGCCAAACGCGTTGGCGTTAGTCCATACTGACTAAAGAACGCATCGCCTTCTGGGACTTGACCTACCTCCATGCGCTCCTTCTGGATGCGTAAGGTCATGACCACATCAACCCCCTTTAAACCCTCTTCCATACTGTGGAAAACCTTCACACCCAACATATCTAGGTCGCTTGGTAAAAGACTCTCAGGACCAATTGCACGAATATCCGTGCAACCTAAAGTTCTCAAAGCACAGATATTCGATTTAGCAACACGACTATGAACAATGTCCCCTACAATCGCCACCTTCAGACCGCTAAAGTCTTTCTTAAAGTGGCGCATCGTGTACATATCCAGCAGACCTTGAGTTGGATGTTGGTGACTACCATCACCGGCATTAACCACATGGACATGGGCAGGCACATGCTGAGCAATTTCAATCGGCGCTCTAGAAACACCATGGCGCACTACAAAAATATCTGCCTGCATTGCCACTAAGTTATCAATCGTATCTAAGAGGCTCTCACCTTTAGCCGTTGAAGACGTGGAGATATCTAAATTAATCACATCAGCTGATAAACGCTTTGCAGCAATTTCAAAAGTGGTACGTGTACGCGTAGAGTTTTCAAAGAACAAGTTGAATACACTCTTGCCACGAAGGAGCGGCACTTTTTTTACCTCTCTAGCAGGATCGGTAATGCTCACAAACTGCTGAGCAGTATCGAGAATGTGGAGAATGTGCTCTTTTGGCAAACCCTCTAAAGTCAATAAGTGGGTTAACTCACCAGCGGCATTAAATTGATTTACCGGAGTAATCACTGAATTATTAATGCCACTCATTCTGCACGCTCCTCTAACTGGAAGCTGAACTTGCCAGCACCATCTTTTTCTAAAACTAAAATTTGATTGTCGGGAATGGTCACTCGCTCTCCCACAAAGTCAGCCGCTATGGGCAATTCTCGATCGTCACGATCAGCTAAAACCATTAGCTCCACCTTTGCCGGCCTACCAAAATCAAATAACTCATTGAGTGCTGCACGAACTGTACGACCAGTCAGCAAAACATCGTCGATCAAAATAATGTTTGCGCCATTGACCTCAAAAGGAAGATGGGTAGACATGGTGCTGGCAGTGCGTAGTGCAGTCATCCCCTTCTCAGCATAATCATCCCGATGAAATGCCACATTAATCACGCCATAGTGAGATAAATTGAGATCCTTTGCCAAGCGTTCTGCGATCCAAGCACCACCCATTGCAAGACCAGCCAAATCAAATGAGTCACCAGCCTTTTTTCGCTGACTCAAAGTCTCTAGTAATTTCAGATAGGACTGCTCTGCATTCATCTCAACTAATCCAATTCTTCTCAAGAAAATACTGCTCCAAAATCAAGGCCGCAGACTCGGCATCCAAATTGTCTCGCATATCAGGCTCACCCTCCAAAACCGCCGAGGTATAACGCTCATCCACCCACTCCACCGGCAACTGAAAACGTCCGTTCAACTGATTACCAAAGCGACGGGCCTTAGCACTCATTTCATGCTCAGTACCGTCAGGATGGCATGGCAGGCCCACCACCAAGCTATTCGGTTGCCACTCTTTAATGAGAGTCTGAATAGCTCTAAAACGCACATCCTCGGATGGCTCCGCAATCATCTTCAAAGGCTGACCGGCTTTAGTCAGAGTATTGCCAACAGCAACACCAATACGCCGTGTGCCATAGTCAAAAGCCATGATGGTGAGCCCCTTATCCATCTTGGCACCCTTAGGCATGCCCTGCCTCACCCGATAAATGAGAGGGGTCAAATCCCAAAAGGCTCATCGTCCTTTCATAGCGCTGGCTAGAAGGCGTATTAAAAATAATTTCAATCATTTGTTGCTGGGACAGGGGCACGTTTATCCAACCATTAAGAGTAATCTCTTCTTCAAGCTGTCCAGCGCTCCAACCCGCATAACCCAAAGTCATCAAGAATTTACTCGGCCCAGAACCGGCTGCCACCGCCTCAAGCACATCCTTAGATGTAGTCATGGTTAGACCGCCCGGAACCGCCAAGGAAGAGCTGTAAGCCACCTCCGTAGTGGGCTCATGCAAGACAAAGCCGCGCTCAATTTGCACTGGGCCGCCAAAATAGACCGGCTGAACCGATACTGGCTCAGCTTCCAGCTTGACCTCAATTTTTTCAAATAAGGCACCCATATCAAGCTCGGTCGGGCGATTGATCACCAATCCCATGGCACCCCGCTCGGTATGCTCAAAAAGATAAATGACAGAACCCGCAAAATTGGGGTCAACCATCCCTGGCATGGCAATTAAAAATTGGTTTGCTAGATGATCAGCAGAGTAAGCAATTGAGGACCCAATAGCAGAAGCTTGGGTAGTCTGGGCGGGCGTTGTAGCTTGACCCACAGGGGCTTTTTTAGCCATATTCATGTGGGTTTATTTTACCGAATTCCCCCGCCTGAGCTAGATCTTTCCAGTAATCCAATAGGCTAAAAGCCCAATCCCTTCATGCATCGCCTTATTCCAGTTTTGCACACCATCCTCCAGGTCAAACTTACCCCAGCGTAGCTGGCTACTAGTTTGGTAGTCCACTGGAACCGGAATCACCTCAACCCCCTGTTTTTGGAAAATCTTTACCGACCTATACATATGTGATGCCGAAGTAATCAGTAGCCAAGGTTTTGGGGATGCATCAGCCTCTTTGGCAGCTTTAGCTCCCAAGTCCAAGATCATGGGCCTCATCAATATGACATTTTCATAAGTATTACGAGATTGATTTTCATAATGGGCGTTTTTATCTGGCAAACCCTGCTCCGCTACCAGCTGTTTGAAGGCATCCGCCTCTGAAATGCCCTTGGGAGAGAGGCGCCCGGAGAAGCCGCTAAAAATAAAAGGGAGATCGGGATACTTACGAATAAGCTCAAAGGCTTTGGTGACACGCTCAGCCGAGGAATAGATTGATATCTCACCACGATCCACTGCAATCTCGCCGCCCTCAATGGCACCGCCCAAAATAATGATCCCACCAAAGTCCGCCTCTGACATCTGCGCAAGCTGAACCTTGGGCACGCTATCTTCGAGAGTTCTTAAAAGGACTTCAGAAGTGGGCAACCATCCAACCAGCAATAAGTCTGCCAAAGCGAGTAGCAAGAATCGTTTGCACAAATGGGTTTTTCTAAGACTCAGAAATAACAGGCTGAGTACTACAAAAACAATCAACCAATTAAGTGGCTCAATGCAAAACTGCACCACTTTTGAAAATATGAAAAATAATGTATCCATTAGCTATCAGTCTATTTAATAAGCAGGATATTACTCGCAAGCCCAGCGAAGGTCTTCAATAAGCCCTAATATAGGGGCTATGCAAAAAGCTCTCGTTTGGCTCCGTCGCGACCTGCGTCTCTATGACAATGCAGCGCTTCACCACGCCCTTACCAATAACACCCAGGTCTGGATGACCTTCATCTTCGATACTGAGATCCTTGAACCGCTGAAGGTCGATGATCAGGCGAGCGGTGCTTTAACGCACGATCGACGCGTCGATTTCATTTGGCAGGGCTTACAACAAATCGATGCACAGTTGCGCAAACAGGGCGGCGGACTGATTGTTCAGTTTGGTAAGCCCACTATCTGCATTCCGAAGATTGCGGAGACATTGGGTGTTAATACCGTTTACACCAATCACGACTATGAGCCATCAGCAATTGCGCGCGATGCCTCTGTTGCAAAATCATTAGAGAAGCTCGGTATTGAATTGGAGACCTTCAAGGATCAAGTCATCTTTGAGAAGAAAGAAATTCTCACCAATTCCAATACGGTGTTCTCAATCTTCACGCCATACAAAAATAATTGGCTCAAGACGCTACAAGAAAAAGATATTGCGGCCTATGACTGCACACCCAAAAAAGGGCAATTCGCAGCCATCCCAAGCACTTTGGAATCCCCTCTCCCATCACTAGAGTCTATGGGCTTTAGCCCAACAGGTATTGAAACCTATCTACCACCAGGATCTGAAGGTGGCCAAAGCTTCTTAGAGGATTTCCTCCACCGCATAGATCAATATCAAATTGGCCGAGATTTCCCTGCGATTAAGGGTGTGAGTTATCTATCCACCCATCTGCGCTTTGGCATGCTCTCCATTAGGGGTTTAGTGCGCGAGGCTCATCGCCGCATGCTTGCTGGCAGTATGGGTGCGACGATTTGGTTAAGCGAGTTGATCTGGCGTGATTTTTATTTCATGATTTTGGCCAATCATCCACGCCTTGCTGAAGGCGCAGCCTTCAAGCCTGACTATGACAATATCGAATGGGAAAGCGGTGCCACTGCCAAGAAGTTATTCAAAGCCTGGTGTGATGGAAAAACAGGTTATCCATTGGTAGATGCAGCCATGCATCAACTGAATCAAAGCGGATATATGCATAACCGCTTACGGATGGTGGTAGCCAGCTTTCTGACTAAAGATCTAGGAATTGATTGGCGCTGGGGTGAGATGTATTTTGCAAAACACCTCAATGACTTTGAGCTATCTTCCAATAATGGTGGCTGGCAATGGGCCTCTTCTTCGGGATGCGATGCGCAACCCTATTTCCGCATCTTTAATCCAATCACCCAATCCCAGAAATTTGATCCCGAGGGAAAATTTATCCGTCGCTACTTACCTCAACTGGACAAGCTTTCCAGGAAGTCTGTTCATGCGCCTTGGGAAGCCGGTCATATTGAACTGGAAGCTGCCGGCATTCTGCTGGGTCGTGACTACCCCCTTCCCATCGTGAATCATGATGAAGCACGTAAAAAGACTTTGGTGCGCTATAGCGTAGTTAAAAAAGTGACTTCTGAGGATTCTGCAACTTAATCACGAGCTTTAGTTCGTTCCGCTTTAAGATAGAGTATGAGCAAGATTTATGCCGTCGGTGATATTCAAGGGTGTGCACCCTCGTTAAAGGCGCTCGTCAAAAAAATTCCGACTCAATCAAAGATGATTTTTTTGGGAGATCTCGTCAATCGCGGCCCAGACTCTTTAGGTGCTTTGCGCTACCTCAAGCAATTACAAGAAGACAAACGCATCGAGTGTATCCTAGGAAATCATGATCTCCATTTACTTGCGGTAGATGCTGGCATCCGCAAGACTAAGGGGTTAGATACCGTTCAACCTATTCTTGACGCTCCCGATAGAGCCGAATTGATTCATTGGTTAAGACATCGACCGATGGCTCTCAGCAATGGAAAAGTTGTAACTGTTCATGCAGGGGTTCTGCCTCAGTGGGATCTACAGCAAACTATTGAATGCGCACAAGAAGTAGAAAAAGCGCTCCGCAAAAAATCCTATAAAGATTTTTTGGCAAATATGTATGGCAACACTCCAACTAAGTGGAGTAACTCCCTTAAAGGTTATGAGCGTTTACGCGTCATTACTAATGCACTAACTCGCATTCGCTTTTGCACTCCCTCCGGCACGATGGAATTCGAGAGCAAAGAAGGTTTTGAGGATGGTCCCAAAGGTTATATCCCCTGGTTCAAAACCCCCAAACGAAAAACGCAAGACTCCCTTATTTACTTCGGACACTGGTCCACTCTAGGACTACTGCGACACGAGAATGTAATTGGACTAGATACCGGCTGCGTCTGGGGTGGAAAACTCACAGCCATGGAAATTCCAGGCTCAGGAAAGCCCAACAAGGATCTCAGAATAATTCAAGTGGATGGCTATGACCATCCACTCAGAATGTAATCCGACTACCTACATTAGTACTTAAGTAAATTCTCTTACAGCTTCTTAAATGCAGATTTTGCTGCAGCAATAATCTCTTCCAGAACTGCATTGTCATGAGCAATAGAGGTAAATCCAGCTTCATAAGCGGATGGTGCAAGGTAAACACCTTGATCCAGCATCAAGTGGAAGAATTTCTTAAACGCCTCGATATCAGTTTTAGTCACTGATTCAAAAGAAGTTGGGACTTCATTCGCAAAATAGAAGCCGAACATACCACCAACACTATCCACAGCGAAGGGCACACCTGCTTCGTCAGCAGCGAGCTTTAAACCTGCCATGAGCTTTTCAGTTTGGCCAGTCAAGCACTCATAGAAACCTTCTCTGGAAATAATCTCCAAGGTCTTTAAGCCTGCAGCTACTGCTACTGGGTTTCCTGACAAGGTGCCTGCCTGATATACGTTACCCAGCGGAGCGAGCTTAGACATGATTTCTTTTTTACCGCCAAAGGCAGCCATCGGCATACCGCCACCCATCACCTTACCAAGACAAGTGAGGTCAGGAGTAATGCCTTGAAGGGATTGGGCTCCACCTAATGCGACCCTGAAGCCAGTCATTACTTCGTCGTAAATCAATACACTGCCATGCTGACTTGTAAGCTGGCGAAGAGTCGATAAAAATTCTTTTGAAGGTTTAATCAGATTCATATTGCCAGCAAAAGGTTCAATAATCACCGCCGCAACTTGATCGCCCTGCTTCTGAAAAACTTCCCTCAACGCTGCTACATCGTTATATGGCAACACCAGCGTATGTTTTACTAGATCATGAGGAACACCGCCAGATGACGGTGCGTTTTGGGTTGAATCCGCAAAGGTCAAGAGGCCAGAACCGGCCTTAACTAACAAACTATCCGCATGTCCGTGATAACAGCCTTCAAATTTAATAATGAGGTCACGACCGGTATAACCACGCGCGAGACGCAAAGCACTCATCGTTGCTTCAGTCCCACTTGAAACCATACGCACCTGCTCAATACTAGGGACTAACTGGCAGATGCGTTCTGCTAATTCAATTTCACCTTCGGTAGGAGCGCCGTAGCTAAAGCTAGTTTCTGCGGCCTGCTTTACTGCTTCAACCACTTCTGGATTCGCATGACCTGCAATCATGGGGCCCCAAGACATAATCAAATCAATGTAGCGCGTACCTTCGGCATCCCAGAAATAAGGGCCTTTAGCTTTAGCGACAAAACGGGGGGTACCACCCACCTGACGAAAAGCTCGTACTGGCGAGTTCACCCCGCCCGGAATAGTCTTTTGCGCACGCTCAAATAAGATGTCGTTTTGTCCCAAGATGCTGCCCTACTTTCGCTAAAGTATTTTTAGTAATTGATTAATTTGGGGCGATTAGATCGCCATCATTTCAAAGTCTTCTTTGCGTGCACCGCACTCAGGACAAGTCCAGTTCATGGGGACGTCTTTCCAAAGCGTTCCTGGTGCAATGCCTTCTTCAGGCAAACCAGCAGCTTCGTCATAAACCCAACCGCAAATTAAACACATGTATGTTTTAAATTCCATCGCCGTCTTCCTTATCAATTTTTTAGTTTTAAATCTGCTGCCGCATCGCGTTTTTGATGCATCTCAAACTTAAACAACCTGCACTCCAGAGGGCCGTTAAATAAAGGAGTGCGCTTAGATTCCTTAATACGCAACTGCCCTGGTAAGGCCATGTCCGCTGTGAGTACAAAGACATTCCAACCACCAAATGTATCCTTGAGATGTTGGCCGAACTGTCTCAAGAACTCGACAAACTTAGGGTCTTGCTCTTCTTGAGCTTGTAACTTTTTGAGAGATTCACGACTAGAACGTTTAGCACTCTGACGGCCTGTTTCCAGATTAAAGGCATAGCGATCTTCTGGCTCTTCAGCTTGCTCATAGGAGTCACGCTCCATATCACCGTCTGCAGCACGATCCTGCCCTCTCCCACCTTTGATGACTAAGCGCTCACCATAAGGCGGATTCAAGAGCATGACACCCTCTTTAATATTCGATGGTGGCTTGCTAGCCAAGGCATCAATCTGACGAGTGACTGGTAGGCCAGGCAATTGAGCGCGCTGCCAATTACCTTTAAACATGGCCACTAGGCGCTCATTAATATCGCCACCACTAATCCCCAAAGATTCTGAAGCTGGGAACCGCTTACGCTTTTCCATCATTTCAGCATGTGCAGCATCTTTCAGAGAGCCCCAGCGTTTTTGCTCAGCAGCCTCGTTAAAAGGCTTGAGTCTTTGAAAGCCAAAGCCGTGGGTTGAGGTGACCAATGGACGATAAGCCAAGCGACTAGGCTTTGCATCATCGCCATACATTCCCGCCCGAATCGCTCCCGGCGGAATAGCCAAGGCCATTTGTGCAGCCTCAATCAAAAAGGTACCGCTACCGCACATCGGATCAAATAAAGTTTGGGAGGGTTTCCAACCAGTAATTGACAGAATGCCTGCTGCAAGATTTTCTTTTAAAGGAGCGTCGCCTTTTTCATCACGCCAGCCGCGTTTAAATAAGGCCTCGCCAGAAGTATCCAAATAGATCGTGGCATGAGTGGCCGTTAGATGGGCCTGGACACGCACATCCGGAAACGCAGTATCAATACTAGGACGGTCGCCAGTCACATCACGCAAGCGATCCACAATCGCATCCTTAATTTTCAAGGTTGCGAAATTCAGACTCTTCAATGGGGAGCGATGAGCAGTCACATCCACCCGCAAAGTTTGCTTAGATGAGAACCACTCCTCCCAAGCCAAACCACTCGCCAGCTTATACAAATCCTCTTCTTGACGATAGGGTGATTCCGCCATTTGCAGCAAGACGCGGCTTGCAATCCGTGAATGTAAGTTCAATGCCATCGCTGCAGAGATAGGGGCAGCCAAGCCTACTCCACCCGTTGGACTCGTCGGCGTTGGATCAATCACCCAAGCGCCCAGAGCTTTACAGTCAGGGCGCTGCGCAATACTTGCTAGCTCTTGTGCAAGAGGTACTTCTAATCCACCTGGACAAACAACAAAAAATCTCATGGGGCTAGCAATCTAAAAAGGGTAAAGAAAAAATAATAAAAACAATTAAACAGTTAACAGTTGTCTGTTGTTCGGCTCTAAGGCTTAATCACGACTACAGCCGTCACGATCAATAGAAGAATGACGGGCACTTCGTTAAACCAGCGATACCAAACTCCAGAGCGGGTATTAACACCATTGCGGAACTTTTTGAGTAGGCTCCAGCATGCATGGTGATAACCAATAACCAGGATGACAAAGAAAATTTTGGCATGCATCCAAACGTCACCAGCACCAATCTTGAAGTGCAGCCAAAGTGTCAGGCCCAAAAAGACTGCAGGTACTGCCAAAATAGTCATGAAACGAAAGAGGCGATCAGCCATGCCGAGAAGACGTGCATAGACTTCAGGATTTTTCTCATCCGCTAGGTTCACAAAAATACGTGGGAGATAAAACAAGCCTGCGAACCAAGAGGCAATCAAGACAATATGAAGCGTCTTAGTCCATAAATATGCATTACCCATGTTGAATAGTCTCCGTTAGGTATTTTTTATCGTTCTTTAATCGGGATTGATTAAGTACGCATTTAAGTACGAATTTCGCCATGACCCATGACGATGTATTTGAGTGAGGTCAAACCATCCAAGCCCACAGGGCCACGAGCATGTAATTTGTCATTGGAAATGCCAATCTCAGCACCAAGACCATATTCAAAACCATCCGCAAAACGGGTACTGGCATTGACCATCACGCTAGCACTATCGACTTCGCGCAAGAAACGATTTGCTTGGGCCTGGTTGTTGGTAATGATGGCATCGGTATGTTTACTACCGTATTGCTCGATATGGCCCATTGCCTCATCCATATCGGCAACAGTCTTAATCGACAAAATTGGCGCCAAATACTCTGTTTGCCAATCCTCTTCAACCGCATTAATTAGATTCTTGAATCCTGCAGCCTCCAGCGTGTTTCGGGTTTGCTCATCAACACGCAACTCCACACCCTTGTCTTGGTAGATCTTACAGAGCGCTGGCAAGACTTGAGGTGCAATGGTTTTGTTGACCAAGAGTGTTTCCATTGCATTACAAGGGGCATAGCGCTGGGTCTTGGCGTTATCGCAAACCTTAATTGCCATCGCGATATCTGCATCAGCATCAATATAGGTATGACAAATTCCATCCAAATGCTTAATCATTGGTACGCGTGCCTCTGCCATTAAACGGGCGATCAAACTTTTGCCACCGCGCGGCACGATCACATCAATGTATTCAGTCATGGTGATCATTTCACCGACAGCGGCACGATCTGTGGTTGTCACAACTTGCACTGCATCCATAGGTAAATTAGCGGCATCCAAACCTTCTTGAATCAATTGCGCCAATAACGCATTCGAATCAATTGCTTCCGAACCACCACGCAAAATGACAGCATTGCCAGATTTAAGACAAAGCGCCGCAGCATCAATTGTCACATTAGGACGAGACTCATAAATAATGCCAATCACACCGAGTGGAACACGCATCTGACCGAGTTCAATACCAGAGGCCTGTTTTTGTAATGGTGTTATTTTTCCAATCGGATCTTCCAGAGAAACAATTTGTTCCAAACCCAATGCCATAGACTCAATCGTCTTGGGAGTCATGGTGAGACGGTCAATAAAGGCGGCGTCTTGCCCATTGGTTTTTGCGCGAGCAACATCAAGCGCATTCACACGCTGAATTTCTTCAGCGCGCTCACGAACCAACTTGGCGATTCGCAATAAGGCTTTATTTTTCTGTTCGCTGGATGCCCGCGCCATCGCGCGTGATGCCTGACGAGCACGTCGGCCAATATCTTGCATCATTTGCTGAATGGTATTTTTTGAATTACTCATATATTTACTATGTCAAATTTAATATTGTTTTATCTAGCGCAATAGATTGCCCACTAAACGCAAACCATCCCAAGGATCTGCCGGTAATTCCGCCGCATGCAATCCTTTGGCCTGACGATCTAAACCTGCAGCAACCTGCATTGCTCTGCGCAACTTTAAAGGCTGCACCCGTTTTAGAGCCATAGGATATAAACGCTCTTTATTGCCCCAGATCCGGTTAGCGCGCATCAAATTCTGCACAGACTCACCAGCATCGCTTGCTGCCTTCAGTTTCGATAGTATCCGAAGCTCTTCAGTTACGCTCCACAGAATCAAGACCAAAGGTTCACCCTCACCCTTGAGACCATCTAACATGCGATTCAGGCGCGGCAGATCGCCAGCCAACATCGCTTCAGTTAATTCAAAGACGTTATAGCGAGCCACCTTCAAGATTGCTGACCGAATTTGTTCCTCGGTAAGCACGCCAGCAGGATGCAATAAACCCAGCTTCTGAATTTCTTGATGAGCGGCGATGAGGTTACCCTCTACCTGCTCAGCAATGAAGGCTAAAGCACGTTGCCCCTCTGGGCCTGACTGCACTTCTTGACCCTGCTTCTTTAGTCGCCCCGCAATCCATTGCGGCAATTGACTGCGATCCAAGGAATCCAACTGAATCGCCATACCCGCTTCATCCAAAGCAGTAAACCAAGCAGAGGTTTTAGTTTTACCATCCAATTTAGGCAGGATGATGCAAAAAATCGTATCCGGCCCCTCGGGTCCAACTGGCTGAGACTCGATTTGGGTAGAGAACTGCTTAAGCGCATCAGCACCATCACGGCCAGGTTTGCCGGTTGGGATGCGCAACTCCACCCAGCGCTTATCGCCAAATAAAGACATGGTTTGGCCAGCACTTAATAAAGCACTCCAATCAAACCCACGCTCTTGCAATAAAACTTCTCGATCGGTATAGCCCATTTTTTTAGCCGTGGCGCGCAACTGATCCATAGCCTCCATCATCAGTAAAGGCTCATCCCCGCTAAATATATACAGAGGCCTTAATGAAGCCGCCGAATTAAGTGACTTCAAATGAACCTGCAAGGCATCGCTCTTAACCATGCGATTTGCTCGTCATTCTTTAAAAGCTTCGAGCCTGTGGTGCTCGAGCAGAAGCAGAAACACGACGCAAAATCTGAACCGCTAAATCTCTACGCATTAAAGATAGAAATTGCTGCATCTGGACATCGGTCGCTAAAACGGTCGATACCGAGAAGTCCATGTCTCGCGTCATGTAGATCTCCGCTTCAGGCACGATATCTGCCCCAGCATTGTCATACGCCCTAAACCCAACTCGTATATTTAAACGATAGGCAGAGACTTGACCATTCGAGTTATAAGCCAAGATCTCACGACCATTCAGATCGCTAGTGATTTCCAGAATCAGATCGGCGTCTTTGGGATTGATTGCAATCTTTGCATCAGTACCCGTCAAAATGGCTGTCTGTAGATCGGCTCTTAGAGGTGGTGATGGGCTACCAGTAATTGCGATTACCTTAAACGGTAAATCAACCATGCCACGCAAACGATAGCCACAGGCGATCAGACCGCTGACTGGAGCTAGAGCCAGAAACCCAAGCAGAGTACGTCGAAGTTGATTTACGCGCATGTGTTTAGTTTCTATTCAAAAAATCGTTAGCAATCTAAGCAACAATATTGATTAAGCGACCTGGCACCACGATCACCTTTTTAGGTGCAGCACCATTTAACGCCTTCACCGCAGGCTCGCTTTGTAATGCCAAAGCCTCAATTTGCTCTTTAGTGGCATCCGCAGGCACACGAATATCCCCACGTAACTTGCCATTAATTTGCAACATGATGGTCAACTCAGTTTGAATCAGCGCAGCTTCATCTACTGCAGGCCATGGCGCATCTAATAGCGTGCCAAAAGATTGATCGCAACCAACCTCATTCCAGAGGGCATGCGTTAAGTGAGGTACCACTGGGTAAAGTACCCGAATCAGAATACTCAAGCATTCACGCAATACAGCGGGTCTCACTGTAGTCTTATCGCCTAATTTCACAGGTTCTAAGACGTTCAGCATCTTCATTGCCGCAGAAACTACGGTGTTGTACTGACGACGCTGATAGTCAAAGTTAGCTTGCTTCAGAATGGTATGTACTTCCCGACGCAATTCTTTTTCTGCGTCATTTAAATCACTTGGCAATACTTCAGAGGCAGCGCGGATTGCATCAGCTTGACTGCTGGTATACATCCATACACGGCGCAAGAAACGCGATGCACCCTCTACACCGGCACTAGACCACTCGAGCTGTTGCTCAGGAGGGGCAGCAAACATCACAAATAAACGCGCAGTATCAGCACCGTATTGATCAATTAAGGCTTGGGGATCAACGCCGTTATTCTTACTCTTAGACATCTTCTCAATGCCACCAATAATTACTGATGTGCCAGAAGCATCGCCTTTCAACTTGGCGCTTTGAGGGCGGCCTTTGTCATCTAGCTGGAGCTCTACATCCAATGGATTTAACCAAGTCTTTTTACCAGATGCTTCTTCAGAGTAATACGTCTCATTGAGCACCATGCCTTGCGTTAGCAAGTTCTGGAACGGCTCATCAAAAGTAATGAGATTGAGATCACGCATGACCTTAGTCCAGAAGCGTGCATAGAGCAAATGCAAAATCGCATGCTCAATACCGCCAATGTACTGATCCATTGGCATCCAGTATTCATTACGCGCATCGACCATCGTCTTTGCATCTGGACCGGTGTAACGCATGAAGTACCAAGAAGAATCCACAAAGGTATCCATGGTGTCAGTCTCACGACGTGCGGGCTTGCCACATTGTGGACACTTCACATTAAGGAAGTCGGCACGCTTATTGAGCGGATTACCGCTGCCATCTGGCACGCAATCTTCGGGCAGTACTACTGGTAAATCTGCTTCAGGTACTGGCACAGCACCGCAACCAGGATTGTGCTGATCGCCACAATGAATAATCGGAATTGGCGTACCCCAATAACGCTGACGAGAGATACCCCAATCTCGCAAACGGTAAGTAGTTTTGATTTCACCAATACCCATTTGCTCTAAATCTTTTGCCACCGCATCAACAGCCTCTTCATGCGATAGACCATCGTACTTGCCGCTGTTTAAACAAACGACGTCATCCTTCTGGGCGTACCAATCTTGCCAGTGGCTAGTGTTGAACATATCCGATTGAGTACGCAAAGCAATCACTTGCTTAATCGGTAAGTCATACTTCAGTGCAAAGGCAAAATCTCGCTCATCATGCGCAGGAACGCCCATGACAGCACCATCACCATAGGACATCAACACATAGTTACCCACCCAGACTGGGACAGGTTCATTGGTGAGTGGATGCGTCACGTATAAACCTGTGAACATGCCTTCTTTTTCTTGAGTAGCGAGGTCAGCTTCGATCACGCTCCCGGTTTTGCATTTCTCAATAAATGCTGCCAACTCAGGATTATTGGTTGCCGCTAATGTTGCCAATGGATGCTCTGCCGCAACTGCACAGAAAGTAACACCCATGATGGTGTCAGCACGCGTTGTGAATACATACAACTGACCATCTTGAACAAAATTACCATTTGCATCAGTAATCTCGTGCTTGAACGCAAAACGGACACCACGACTTTTGCCAATCCAATTCTGCTGCATGATCTTGACGCGCTCAGGCCAACCCAGACCATCTAAACCAGTCAGCAGTTGCTCTGCATAGGCCGTAATGTTGAAGTAGTAACCAGGAATCTCACGCTTCTCCACTAAGGCGCCTGAACGCCAACCGCGCCCATCAATCACCTGCTCATTAGCCAATACTGTTTGATCGATTGGATCCCAATTCACGACTTGAGTCTTGCGATAAGCAATGCCCTTTTCAAGCATTTTCAAAAAGAGCCATTGATTCCAACGATAGTAATCAGGACTGCAAGTAGCCACTTCGCGCGACCAATCAATTGCTAGACCCATCGCTGCCATTTGCTTTTTCATATAAGCAATGTTGTCGTAGGTCCATTTAGCTGGTGGCACTTTATTCTGAATGGCAGCATTTTCAGCAGGCATACCAAACGCATCCCAACCCATCGGCATAAGTACGTTATAGCCCTGCATGCGCAATTGTCGCGCCATTACATCGTTAATCGTATAGTTACGAACGTGGCCCATATGCAACTTACCTGATGGATAAGGCAACATGGAGCAGGCGTAGTATTTTGGTCTTGGCTTACCAGAAGCATCTACTGCGTTCTCGGCTACCTTATAAGCTTGTGCACTTTCCCAATCAGCTCGCGCTGCAGCTTCAATACTGCGGTGATCGTAATCCTTACTCATTCAATACAACTCTTTTCTTCTATTCTTTAATTAATGGTGATCGTATTTGGTGAGTTACTTGCGCAGACCAAGAACATCTTGCATATCATACAAACCAGAATTCTGACTCTGTAAGAAGCGTGCAGCACGTAAGGAACCTTGTGCATAGGACTGGCGGCTAGAAGACTTATGGCTGATTTCAATGCGTTCGCCCTCGCCTGCAAATAGGACGGTGTGATCACCCACAATATCTCCACCACGAATAGTGGCAAAACCAATTGAGCCTGCCTTACGCTCGCCGGTGTGACCTTCGCGGGCATATACAGCAACATCGTCTAACTTCTCACCAAGGGCATCGGCAATCACTTCACCCATTCTCAATGCAGTACCAGATGGTGCATCTACCTTATGACGATGATGCGCTTCGATGATTTCGATGTCGTAACCTTCGTTCAACATCTTTGCCGCAATTTCTAATAATTTGAATGTGGCATTCACGCCTACACTCATGTTTGGCGCAAATACGATGGCTAAATTTGCGGATGCTTTTTTCAGGCTATCGATTTGCTCTGGGCTAAGACCAGTTGTGCCGATAATCATTTTGCTACCCGTCTTTTGCGCTACAGCCAAATGCGCCATCGTGCCTTCTGGGCGAGTGAAATCAATTAAGAATTCAGCGCCTGTTAAAGCCTTTGAGATATCCGATGTAATGGCTACGCCAGTTTTTTTACCCAAGAACGCGCCAGCATCTTCACCTAGTAGCGGGCAAGACTCATGCTCTAAGGCGCCAACCAACTCAGCATCTGAGCAATTGAGCACAGCCTCGATCAACATTTTCCCCATACGGCCGGTTGCACCAGCAATTGCGATTTTCATCATTTGTATCTTCGTTTCTTATTCAAGGTTGTCGAAAGAAATCACTCGACATCAACACAACTTATCTTTACTTAACTTCACTAGCCTGCGGAACGTTGAGATCGCCAGGGCCTAATTGTTGAGGCACCGGCTGAGCGTCTGGTGATTTTTTTGAGAAGCTAAAAAAGTCCCAAAAAGAACTACTAGCAGGAGCCGCAGGAACTGCAGCACCAGCTGGCAAATTATTCGTGGGGCTAGGCACTAGCAACTCTGGCTGTTGCAAAGGCGGTGTTACTGGAGGCTTGTTCGATCCGGTCACAACATCCCAGAAGGAGCGCTTGGTTTTTGCATAGCCATCGATCTCAGCAACTAGCTCAACCTCTGTTGGCAAAGCGTCACCCTGAAACTTCACTAGCTTATCGCCCTCAAAAAATACGGTGACGCGCCGCTCTTTACTAATTTGCTGACCCGAACGCTTAAATTCAAAAACATAGTCCCAGCGATTGGCATGGAAATAACTTGCTAGCAAAGGTGTTCCCAAAATTTGACGGACCTGCTCTCGACTCTGGCCCACTTGTAATTTCGCGTATTGCTCACTAGAAATAAAGTTGCCCTGCACAACATCAGGGACATAAGGCCTAAAGACTTTATTCATCCAGGCACGTTGGGTTTCATCTACGGCGCTAGTGCAGCCAGTAGCGATCATTACCGCACCAATAGAGGCAATAACTAATCCTGACCGAGCAAGGCCAAAAACCCCAAACATGGAGTTCAATAAACGGGTAAAAACTTGAAGGCAATTTTGCATGGCAGGCCGTATCATTAAGACATTGATTTTAGCTCCCAAACCTATGAATATGAACCAAAACCCGACTCCAGCAGATTTACGCGATATTGGCCTCAAAGCGACCGGTCCACGGATGAAAATATTGGACTTCTTTCACCAGAACGGTGGGACCCACTTTAGTGCTGAAGATGTCTTTATGGCCCTAGCTAAGGAAGATAAAGAAATTGGTTTGGCCACGGTATACCGGGTACTGACCCAGTTTGAGCAAGCAGGGCTCTTGCTCCGCAGTCATTTTGAGTCCAGCAAAGGCGATGGTAGGGCCATTTATGAGCTCAATGAGGGGCAGCACCATGACCACTTGGTCTGCCTCGATTGCGGCCATGTAGAAGAGTTTGTCGATGAGGCCATCGAGAAAAGACAACGTGATATCGCCAAAAACCTGGGTTTTAAGCTCCAGGAGCACTCTTTAGCCATGTATGGGCACTGCCAAAAGAAGAATTGCCGCAATAAAACCAAGACTTAAACCTAATTTATTTAGATTTTATCTACAGATAATGAAAAAAGACCTCAATTGAGGTCTTTTTTACATCAAAAACAAGATTTTAAGTACTTTTAGCCTTAAAACCTCATCAATTACTTACTTTACGGCCATCAATGCTTCAGCAGCATTGAGCATTTGGACTGAATAGCCCCACTCGTTGTCGTACCAAGCCAAGACTTTGACCAACTTGCCATCTGCCGACACGCGAGTCTGGGAAGCGTCATAAATACTGGGGCGTGGATCGTGATTGAAGTCGATGGAAACCAAAGGTAAGGTATTGAAACCCAAAATACCCTTCAACTCACCCTCACTCGCTGTTTTGAGAATAGAGTTCACTTCATCCACGCTAGTAGCGCGGCTAGCAGCAAAGGTTAAATCCACAACAGAAACGTTAATGACGGGCACGCGCATTGCAAAACCGTCAAAGCGCCCTGCCAAAGCTGGCAATACCAAGCCAACCGCTTTTGCCGCACCGGTCTTAGTTGGAATCATGCTGCTCACAGCAGAACGCGCACGGCGCATATCCTTGTGATACACGTCAGTCAGAACCTGATCATTGGTAAATGCATGGATCGTAGTCATCAAGCCAGACTCGATACCAATCTTTTCTAGCAATGGCTTAACCAACGGCGCTAAACAGTTAGTCGTGCAGCTCGCGTTAGAAACCACGACATCGCTTGGCTTGAGCACTTGCTGGTTAACGCCGTAAACAATCGTGGCATCCACATCTTTTTCACCGGGAGCAGAAATCAATACTTTCTTCGCGCCCTGAGAGATGTGCACCATGGCTTTTTCTTTTGAAGTGAATTTGCCGGAGCACTCGAGCACCAAGTCCACACCCAACTCACCCCATGGGGTTTCCAAAGGATTACGGGTTGAGAACATCTTGATACGATCACCATTAACCACCATGCAATCGCCGTCTACTTTTACTTCGGCAGGAAAACGACCGTGCGCAGAATCATATTGCGTCAAGTGCGCATTGATATCGATATCACCCATCGCATTAATCGCCACGATTTTGATATCACGTCTTGGCTTGCCATTGACTTGATCTTCATACAAAGCACGCAAGACCATACGACCAATGCGACCATAACCGTTAATTGCGACACGAATTGTCATTCCATTCCCCTTGCTAATTTTGAATTCTTAAACAGATAATTTATTTGCTTTTGATCTTTTTTATTTCTTTGCAATGCATTGCTTTACTGTTTTAGCGATCTGATCCACAGTCAAGCCAAAATATTCATAAAGCACTGGCGCTGGCGCTGACTCACCAAAGGTATCAACACCGTGCACAGCTGCACAACCATACTTCCACCAGAAATCACTCACCCCAGCTTCAACAGCAATGCGCGGAATATCAGCTGGCAAGACTTTTGCTTTGTAAGCAGCATCTTGTTGATCAAATACCGTTGTTGATGGAATTGACACCACACGAATGCCAAAGCCTTCACCCTCTAAACGCTCTGCAGTTTGTAATGCCAAAGCAATTTCAGATCCGGTAGCAATAATTACTGCATCGATTTTGGATTTCTTTGGATCACGCAAAACATATCCACCGCGTGCAATGTCTTTTACTTGTTGGCTATTACGCGATACAAATGGGCAGTTTTGACGACTGAAGATCAAAGCACTAGGGCCATGCTTACGCTCAATCGCGGCACCCCAGGCAACTGCACTCTCCGTGGTATCGCATGGACGCCAAACCATCAAATTTGGGATGAGGCGCAAGCTCGCTACATGCTCCACTGACTGGTGTGTTGGGCCATCTTCACCCAAGCCAATCGAGTCATGCGTAAAGACAAAGATGCTGCGCAACTTCATCAATGCAGCCATGCGCAAGGCATTGCGACTGTAATCCGAGAAGGTTAGGAAGGTGCCGCCGAATGGAATATAGCCGCCATGCAAAGCGATTCCGTTCATGATGGCACTCATACCAAATTCACGAACACCGTAGTTGATGTGGTTACCCCACTGATCAGCACGCACAGCTTTACATGAAGACCAGTTAGTTAAGTTAGAACCTGTTAAGTCAGCAGAGCCGCCCATAAACTCTGGCAAGGCTGGTGCCAATGCTTCGATGGCATTCTGACTTGCCTTACGAGTAGCAATGGTTTCTGCTTTAGTTTCACAAGTCTTTAAGTAAGCATCTAAAGTTTTAGAGAAGTCTTTAGATAAGCCGCCTTGCATACGACGCTGTAATTCAGAAGCCAGTTCTGGGTATTTATTTTTGTAGGCCTGGAATTCTTTATTCCACTCATGCTCAGCAGCTTGACCGCGTTTCTTGAAATCCCAAGCCTCATAAATATCTTTCGGAATTTCAAACGGTGCATATGGCCAGTTCAAGGCAACACGAGTTGCTGCAATTTCTGCCGCGCCCAATGGGGAGCCATGCACCTTATCGCTACCAGCCATGTTTGGCGAGCCCTGACCAATCGCTGTCTTGCAACAAATCAATGTCGGCTTATCACTCTTCTTAGCTTTAGCAATTGCACTTGATACGGCCTCTGCGTCATGCCCGTCCACATCACGAATCACATTCCAGCCATAAGCTTCAAAACGCTTTGGTGTGTCTTCGTTAAACCAAGAAACGACTTTGCCATCAATCGAGATGCCGTTGTCATCCCATAGCGCAATCAATTTATTGAGCTTGAGTGTGCCGGCTAATGAACAGACTTCATGACTAATGCCTTCCATCAAACAACCATCACCTAAAAATACATAGGTGTAGTGATTAACGATGTCATGACCTGGGCGATTAAATTCTTGCGCTAATAATTTTTCAGCAAGCGCCATACCAACTGCATTAGAAATTCCCTGACCCAAAGGACCAGTAGTGGTTTCTACACCGGGCGTAATTCCATACTCAGGATGGCCAGCAGTTTTACTGTGCAACTGACGGAAATTTTTTAACTCGCTCATCGGCAAGTCATAACCAGTTAAATGCAATAAGGAATACAACAACATAGAACCATGACCGTTTGATAAAACAAAGCGATCGCGATTCATCCAATGTGGATCTGTTGGGTTATGTTGCAAATGCTCATTCCAAAGACCGACTGCAATATCAGCCATACCCATTGGCATTCCAGGGTGACCAGAATTGGCTTGTTGAACTGCATCCATGGATAAAGCACGAATGGCATTTGCCATACGAATTTGAAGGTTTGACATCGTAAATTGGGTCTCTAGGAAATTAATTAGCTATATTTCAGTAATGCCTCAATTTTATCTTCCCGGGCCATGGGAAACCCAAAAGCCAAATACCCTCACCCCTGAGCTCGCCCATCATTTACGGGTACGCCGCATCCAAGTTGGTGAATTCTTCCCAATCTTCGATGGCAAAGGCCAAGTTGCTCAGGCAAAACTCCTTTTCTTGGGCAATAAATCTGGGGAAGCAGAGTTGAGTGATATTCGTTTAGATACTCATCGTGAGAGTCCTTACGCCATCACCTTGGCCCAAGGCCTTGCTGGCGGCGACAAGATGGACTGGGTGGTTGAAAAGGCTATAGAGACGGGTGCTCAAGTCATTGCGCCACTGCAGTGTGAGCGCTCAGTCATCAAATTAACTCGCTCCAGCGATGCTGAGCGGGCTCAAAAACGCCTCCTCCACTGGGAGGGCATTGTTCAGGCGGCCTGTGAGCAATGTGATCGTACAGTTTTAGCTTCTGTAGAGCCCGTGCAAAGTTTTGAAAGTTATCTACAAAAGCCACAAAAAGCCACACTTAAACTACTTTTAAGCCCAGATACCGACAAAAGCCTGTATTCAGTATTAATTGAAAGTCCGCCCCAGGATGTTATTTTGATGATTGGGCCCGAAGGTGGTCATTCTCCAGAAGAAGAGGCTCAAGCTCTGGCTGCTGGATATCAGATCGTCTCTTTAGGTGATCGAGTATTGCGAACTGAGACCGCTGGAATTGTGGCAATCACTACCGTTCACAGCATTTGGGACCCAGAAATGCAAAATCGCCTCAAGTAGAGGCGATTTGTGCTGTTTTATGGATTTACCGCTTTAAGCAAAAGAGTAAAACACGCGATAAGGTGTGCGGCGCTCAGACCAGAAGTCCACAGCATCACGGAACACATCTAACAGGGTCTCGCGAGCTTCTTTGTCAAACTTCTGAGTGCAAGGCAAGCCTTCAAGAACCACTACGAAACCTGGCTGTGGACCAGACTTGTCAACCGTAGTCGTCAAAGCATCCAATAAAGGATCGAAATTCTTCGCTTGTTGCTTGGTAAATGTATAGGCAATAGCAATCGCTTCCAACACTTCGCCTTTAGTCATTGCATTTGCACAATTGGCGTAAATGAAGTGTTGACCAAGCTCAGTAGCCGCCTCCTGGAGGTCAGGAGTGCGGAAAGCACGAATAGATTGCACGATATTAGGGCGCACACTGCGCAACATTGCCGGCGGTCCGGCATCGCGAACGGCCAAAGCGGCACGCCAAGAAGCTGTCACTTTTTTCCCCGAAACTTGATTTGCTGCATAGGTTTGTAAACGAGATAAACCACCCTCAGCATAGATATTGGCAGCAGATGACTCAGTTTCAAGTCGATCGTTGCTATCCCAACTTTCAGCGCGACTGTGTTCGTCGAAGCTTACTGTAGTGCCGTTTTCAGAGCGATTATTCATGATGGGTGCTAGGTTACCCTTAACACGCCATCAAATCAAGCCCAATTACAGCACATTTTATATAAACCATTGATTTATATAATAATTATTTATGTTAGTTATTGCTAACTAACATAAATAAAAGACTGCATTTACGCCTTAAGCCACACCTCTAGCGTTACTTGCCGCCTCAACTACCGCCAAAGTGGTGACATTGACGATACGGCGCACAGTAGCCGATGGCGTCAAAATATGAATCGGCTTAGCGGCACCTAGTAACAATGGGCCGATTGCAATACCGTTACCAGCAGCAGTCTTTAACAAGTTGTAAGAAATATTGGCGGCATCAATATTTGGCAACACGAGCAAGTTGGCATCACCTTTTAACGGGGATGAAGTCACTGCGCTGGCACGAATAGTTTCATCCAAAGCGCTATCACCATGCATCTCACCATCTATCTCTAATTCAGGATCTGCTTTTTGAATCAAAGCCAACACTTCACGCATTTTGATAGCGGATGGAGCGCTGCTTGAACCAAAGTTGGAATGGGACAGGAGTGCAACTTTAGGTGCTAGACCTAATTTGCGCATCTCACTTGCAGCCATCAATGTCAATTCAGCTAATTGTTCTGCAGTTGGATCAACATTGACATGAGTGTCGACCAAAAATACTTGGCGACCCGGCAAAATCAAACCAGACATTGCACCATAAACATTAGCACCAGGCTCGCGACCAACTACCTCATCGATATACTTCAAATGCGTTGCTGAATTACCGACCGTTCCGCAAATCATGCCATCAGCCATGCCTTTGCTAATCATGATCGATCCAATCAAACTATTGCGACGACGCATTTCTAGCTTAGCGAAAGATTCGGTAACACCCTTGCGCTCAGTCAAACCCAAATAGGTTTGCCAGAAATCACGATAGCGTGGATCACTCTCTGGATTCACAATCTCAAAATCTTCACCGGACTTAATACGTAAACCAAACTTACCGATACGATGCTCGATCACTGCTGGTCTACCAATTAAGATTGGGGTAGCAAGATGCTCATCGGTAATGATTTGCACAGCGCGCAATACGCGCTCATCTTCACCTTCGGCAAATACGATACGTTTTTGAGCTGCAGGCACGCGTTTAGCAATACTAAACAGCGGCTTCATCAAAGTGCCAGAGTGGTACACAAATTGTTGTAACTGATTACGGTAAGCATCAAAGTCTTTAATCGGACGTTGAGCAACACCATCATCCATTGCTGCCTTAGCAACTGCTGGGGCGATAACCGTAATCAAACGTGGATCAAATGGTTTCGGAATTAAATACTCTGGTCCAAAAGACAAGTTCTCAATACCGTATACAGAGGTCACCACTTCGCTTTGCTCAGCTTGCGCCAACTCCGCTACAGCCTTAACCGCCGCGACTTCCATGCCACGTGTAATCGTAGTTGCACCAACGTCTAATGCGCCTCGGAAGATGAATGGAAAGCACAATACGTTATTGACTTGATTTGGGTAATCAGTGCGGCCTGTTGCCATCACTGCATCGGGACGAACTTCTTTGACTTCTTCAGGAAGAATCTCTGGGGTTGGATTTGCTAAGGCATATATCAATGGCTTATCCGCCATCTTTTTCACCATGGATTGCTTGAGCACACCACCAGCCGAGAGGCCCAAGAAAATATCAGCACCCTCAATCACTTGATCCAAAGTGCGCAAATCAGTTTCTTGGCAGAATGGCTCTTTCTCTGGATCCATTAATTCAGTGCGGCCTTTGTATGCAACGCCAGCTAAGTCAGTAACCCAAATATTTTTACGTGGAATACCAAGATCAACCAGCAAATCCAAGCAAGCTAATGCAGCAGCGCCAGCACCTGAGGTAACTAATTTCACATTACCCACATCTTTGCCAACGACTTTCAAGCCATTCAGAATTGCAGCAGCAACCACAATCGCTGTTCCATGCTGATCATCATGGAAGACTGGAATCTTCATGCGCGCTTGTAATTTACGCTCAACTACAAAACAATCTGGAGCCTTGATATCTTCTAAATTGATACCGCCAAAAGTAGGTTCAAGTGCTGCAATGATTTCAACCAATTTATCTGGATCGTTTTCATTCACTTCGATATCGAAAACATCAATACCAGCAAATTTCTTAAAGAGGACTGCTTTACCTTCCATCACCGGCTTACTTGCCAATGGGCCAATATTTCCTAATCCCAATACTGCAGTGCCGTTTGTAATCACGCCGACTAAATTGCCGCGCGCTGTGTAACGGAATGCATTGGCAGGATCTTTGGCAATTTCTTCACACGCAGCAGCAACCCCTGGGGTGTAAGCCAAAGCAAGGTCTCGCTGATTGGTTAACTGCTTCGTTGGAGCAATTTCGATTTTTCCAGGAACAGGAAACTCGTGATAGTGAAGAGCTGCTGCTCTTAAATCTGCTATTTGTTGTTCTTTACTGCTATTGCTTGGTTTACTCATCAGTTCACTCATCAATCAGACTTATTCAAGCTTCTAATTCTATTCCTCTCGGATGAAAGATTCCCAAGAGCCATAAAATGGGGCATGCAATCTCAAACTTCCTCACTTGGCGAATTTGACCTGATTCAGCGCTTCTTTAAAACGCAGTCAGAACTCATGCTTGCCAGCAATCCTGGCTCAGTCACGCTCGGGATTGGTGATGATTGCGCTCTACTCAAAACCGACCCCGCTGAAGATCTGGCAATTACCAGCGATATGTTGGTCAGCGGAAGGCACTTTTTCCCGGATGCAAACCCTGAGTGGTTGGGCTGGAAAGCCCTAGCAGTCAACCTCTCAGACCTTGCAGCCATGGGCGCCAAGCCTGTAGGCTTCACTCTAGCACTGGCATTACCTGAGCCCAATCCGGCCTGGTTAGAGGCCTTTAGCAAGGGTTTATTTGCCATTGCAAATACCTATTCCTGCCCACTCATTGGTGGCGATACTACTGCCGGACCGCTGAATCTTTGCATCACTGCCTTTGGTGCCATTCCGAAGGAAAAAGCTATTCGCAGATCGGGGGCAATGGATGGTGACGACATTTGGGTTTCAGGGACTGTTGGCGATGCAAGACTTACTCTTGCTGCACTGCGTCATGAAATTGAATTATCTAAAGAAGATTTAGTGCTTATTGAGGCACGCATGCATCAACCCGCCCCAAGAGTGAATTTAGGTCTTGCCTTGAGAGAAGTCGCCAATTCCGCTTTAGATATCTCTGATGGCCTGTTGGGTGATCTCAAACACATCCTTAAAGAGTCAGGCAAAAGTGCTGAAATCTTCTTAGACAGAATTCCAAAATCCAGCACACTACTCAAGCAATCGCAGGTGATCCAAAACCAATTTGCTGCAAGTGGTGGCGATGATTACGAGCTGTGCTTTACCGCTCCAAGCAGTAAACGGGATGTCATTGCCAAAATAAGCGCAGACCTCAATCTTCCGCTGACTCAAATTGGTAGCATCAAATCCATGCAACACTCAGCACCCGAGATACACATCATTGATAGGGATGGAAAAGCATTAAGCAGTCAAGAAGCCAATTTACTGCTGAAATCCTTTGATCACTTTGCATGAACCTCCAATTGAATACACCTGACTCCTCCACATTTTCTCCAAGCTTCAAATGGGTATTCAGTAAACCTAGTCGCGCCCTTGCATTCGGGATGGGCAGCGGCCTAGCGCCCTTTGCACCCGGTACCGCAGGAACGCTCTGGGCTTGGGCCGCCTTCTTGATAGGTGAGTACTTTCTATCAACCGAAGCTTGGTTGTGGATCGTTGGGGTAGGAATTGCGCTGGGTTGCTGGATCTGCGGACAAGTCAGCGAAGAGCTAGGCAAAAAGGATTTTGGCGGGATTGTGTGGGATGAAGTTGTCGCTTTTTGGCTCGTACTGATTTTTATCATGCCGGCAAGCCTAGGGGTGCAAATTGTGGCATTTGCACTCTTCCGATTTTTTGATGCCGTCAAGCCAGGACCGATCGGAATGATTGATCGTCACTTTAAGCAATTAGAGAATGGTGATAATTCCACCCCTTCCAGTTTTGGTTTAATACTTTGGCGTGGCTTCGGAATCATTGCCGATGATTTAGCTGCAGCATTTTTCACCTTACTCACCATCACACTCTTACATATTGGATTGAGCTACATCTCATGAAAAATAATAACGACCCCCAACATGAACTAGCGAGAGCGGTTGCACTGACTTTAGTAAGTCGAGGCTGGAAAATTGCCTTAGCTGAATCCTGCACTGGCGGTCTTGTCTGCGCAACCCTGACGGATTTAGCAGGCTCGAGCGATTGGCTTGAGAGAGGCTATATCACCTATAGCAATGCTGCGAAATCTGAATGTTTAGACGTTCCAGCAGAGATGATCGACTCGTTTGGTGCAGTCAGCGAGCAGGTTGCTAAAGCCATGGCTGAAGGGGCGCTTCACAATGCCAATGTCAATGCCGCTATCTCCATTACTGGCATCGCTGGCCCAACAGGCGGCTCACCTGAAAAACCAGTTGGCACCGTCTGCTTTGGCTGGGCAATTAAAGAGAGTATTGGAGATGGTGTCATCAATACCGCCACACTGACAAAGCACTTCAATGGTGATCGTCAAATCGTACGAGAACAAGCGCGTGATTTTGCACTCTCTCAATTTCTGGAATTGCTTAAACCTAAAAACGCCTAATAAGGCAGCACTACAGAATTAGCGGGAGCTTAGCCAGCCCTTATGGCGGAAGTAGCCCAATGGAATCATCGCTGAAATCACCATAGAGAGAATGGCGACTGGATAACCCCAAGTCTCTTCTAGCTCGGGCATGTAGCGGAAGTTCATGCCCCACACGCTCGCCAATAAAGTCGGCGGCATCAAAGCAACAGATACCACCGAGAAGATCTTGATGATCTTACTTTGGTTCAAGTTAATAAAACCGACTGTCGCATCCATCAAGAAGTTGATCTTATCGAACAAGAACGCAGTATGGTTTTCTAGTGAATCAATATCTCGCAAAATCTGACGCGCCTCTTCTTGCTGCTCATCGGATAATAATTTGCTACGCATTAAGAATGACAATGCACGGCGGGTATCCATCACATTACGACGAATACGTCCGTTGGTATCTTCTTCCTTAGCAATTGTTTCGAGCACTTCTTCTGCATCGTTATCAGTGATGTCATCCTGCAGAACGCGCTTACCTGCTTGTTCGAGGTTTTCATAAACCTCCTCTAATGCGTCAGCAGAATACTCCGCATCAGTGGAGTACAGGTCGAGTAAAACGTCTTTTGCATTACTAACTGATCCTGGACGCAAACGCGCGCGCAAGCGCACCAAGCGGAACACCGGTAAATCTTCATCATGAATTGAGAACAACACTTGCTTGGTCATTACGAAAGCGACTCGCACGTTGCGAGAAGTTTCTTCTTCATCCAATAGGAAATCAGTACGAATATGGAGGTGGCCGTCATCTGCCTCGAAATAACGCGCAGAAGCTTCCAAGTCACCCAAATCATCTAATTCAGGCAAAAGAACGCCAAAAGCCTCTTTAATCCATAGGAGCTCCTCTTCTTCAGGGTCAACGACGTCAATCCAGATAGGGTTGGAGTATTGCAACAATTCATTGCGATCTTCCACTTGCTCTTGAGAGAGGCGGCCATTTTGCAGGACGAACAAGTTGATCATGGTGAACTCCTAAGGAATGGTCGCTAGTTTATCCTATAGATCATGACAGTTTCACTAAAATAAGCCCAATCCCAATGAACTCAAGCCCAAATACCTTTACCCAACAACTCCAGTCTGCATGGGCTTCCCAAGGCAGCATGTTGTGTGTGGGCTTCGATCCAGATCCTAAGCGCCTACCTGCTGTATTTCAGGGTAAGCCTGAGGGGATTTTTGAGTTCTGCCGCGAGATCGCTGATGCCACCGCAGATACCGTCTGCTCCTTTAAGCCCCAGTTCGCCTACTTTGCCTCCCAAAGAGCTGAAGCCCAACTAGAAAAGCTGACTCGATACCTTAAAGATAAATACCCCCATATTCCAGTCATCTTGGATTCCAAGCGTGGTGATATCGGCAGTACTGCCGACCACTATGCCTTGGAGGCTTTTGAGCGCTACGGTGCAGATGCGGTGACCGTGAACCCTTACATGGGCTTTGACACGATCGAGCCTTACCTAAAACACGCCGGCAAGGGTGTGATTGTTTTATGCCGCACCTCAAATCCTGGAGGCTCTGACCTTCAGTTCTTGAATGTGGCTCCCAATGGCGAACCGCTTTACCTGCGTGTTGCCAAACTCGCCGCACAACAATGGAATGCCTCTGGCCAAATCAGCCTTGTAGTTGGAGCAACCTTCCCAGAAGAAATTGCCAAGGTGAGAGGAATTGTGGGCGAGATGCCATTACTCATTCCAGGTATTGGTGCTCAAGGCGGCGATATCGATGCCACGGTAAAGGCTGGCAGCATCCCCAATAAACCAGGCACGGGCATGATGATTAACTCTTCCAGAGCAATCCTGTATGCAAGCTCAGGGAATGATTTTGCAGAAGCAGCTAGAAAAGTGGCCATCACCACTAGAAATGCATTAAGAGCTGCAGCCAGCAAATAAAAGAAGTTGGGCTAACGTACAGCAGCCCTAACGCGTCTTTGGTTTTGGAGTGGGCGTTAGAGCCACTCTGTCCATATTTTCTAAAATAAAGTCTTGCCGTGTAGGGAAGTGAATATTGGCTTTGCGACAGTACTGCGCTTTGTCGAAACACTTCGGCGCTGGCAATGCAGAGGCTAAGGCTGCAGCCTGCTCACGATCAAGTGATGCTGGCTTTATTCCATAGTAATGCTGAGAAGCAGCACCGATACCGAAGATGCCCTCACCCCACTCCACTGAATTCAGATAGATTTCAAACATCCTCTGTTTAGACAACATTACCTCAAGTAGGCCAGCAATAATCAACTCCTGTGCCTTGCGAAAATAATTCTGTTCGGAAGAAAGGAAAAGGTTCTTGGCTAGTTGCTGCGTGATTGTGGAGCCGCCACGTAAAGCAGTTTTAGATTTACCGCCTGGTTGATTGAGCTGTGAATTTTTAGCCCATGCTTTTTGCATATCCTCCACTCGCACGCCCATATGCTGAAAAAAGATGTCATCTTCACTAACCAAAACAGCGCGCTTCAGGTTGTTCGATATTTTGTCGTAAGGAACCCATTTTGACTGCACCGGGCAAGACCAATGCAAACCGCAAAGCCGCCAACGCTCTGCCCTCTGAAATGCAGTACTACTTGGATCCAGCGTTGCCCAGATTCCAATCTGAATGACAAAGTACATTTGCATGGCAACAAAGCCAGCAAGTAAACATTTCAGAAGGTAATAAAGCCAGCGCATCAAAGCTCAGCTAGAAACTAGGAAGTACGGAGTTCTGCCAATACAGCACGAGGATCAATCGCATCAGCAAGCTCGGGACCTCGCCAAATTAAGAAAGCGTCAGCGGCCTGCTCTACCAACATACCTAAGCCATCACTGACTCGCGCGCCACGATGTAATGCCTGTTGCATGAAAGCAGTGGCTTTACCATAGACCATGTCATAAGCAAATGATCGTGGGGTAAAAATATTGCTTGCTGCCGCATCACTAATCGGCGATGCATCGGATAGGCCGGCAGCAGTGGCATTAATGATGAGATCAAAAGGAGATGTAGTCTTAACAGCATCTTCAAGATCACTTAAAGAAACTGCTTGTAGTGCAACACCCACTGAGCTAGCCAAGCTACCAAACAAGTGAATCAATTCATCAGCCTTGACATTAGATCGATTGGCAATCATTAATTCTTTCGGCGAGTGCTCTAGCAACGGGCCAAGCACTCCGCGCGAGGCGCCACCTGCGCCCAACAACAGAATTCGGGAGCCCTTAATCTGGATACCCTGTGCCAATAGGTCTCTGACTAAACCAGCACCATCGGTATTGTCACCAAAGATTTTTCCATCTTGAATACATAAAGTATTTACAGCACCAGCAAGCTGTGCACGCGGTGTTAATACATCTGCAAGTGCTTGTGCATCCAACTTAAATGGAACAGTGACATTCATGCCCTTACCACCAGCAGCAAAGAAGGCTTGCGCAGCAGTTTTGAATTGATCAAGCGCAGGCTGCAAACGACCATAGTGCATTTTTTGATTTGACTGTTCAGCAAATCGTTTATGAATAGCAGGAGATTTACTGTGCGAGATCGGGTTGCCAGCAACCGCATAGACATCCAGACCAGGAAATTGGGTTGGATCGGTATGCAATTCAGCGGAAGTGGCTTGACTCATAGTGACTACAGGATAAGCGAAATTGACTAATGCCTACTTAATTAAGGGCGCAGATCTAAGCGATCAGATCCATCTCTCGTGAAATCAAAAGTAGAAACCCAGTCCAAGATATCAATTTGATTGCGCATTTCTGCAGGGAAAACTCCAAAGGGGGCAGAAGCACGAACGATTGCTAAGGCCTGGCGATCTAACTCAGGGTTACCAGAGCTGCGCCCAATGCTCAAGCCATCTTTACCTTGGGCATTGTTAGCAATCCGCCCTTGGGCATCGACACTCACCACAATCACCAAACTGCCATATAAAGGTCGACCATTAGCTCGTGGGAAAAATGTACTTCCATAGGCCTCAATCTTTTGACGCATGGCATCGTAATACTGTGCAAAGACAACCGCCTTAGTACTTGCACCAGTCAAGACCTTACGGCGAGGTTCGCGCCCATTGACCTGCAAACGCTTGGCCAGCTCAGCCTCTAAAGAGTTCAGTTGGGATGCTGCTTTTTTTTCATCGCCACTTTTACGACCGCCTGATAGGGCTTGATCTGCTTCGAGCTTAGCCAGCATTTGTTTTTGTTGTTTCTCCAAAACTTCAAGGCGAGCATCCGCACCAAGTCTTGCTCGGTGTAATGCGCTGGCATCTTGATTGGGGGTGTTACCACCTCCATGCAAATCTGCCTGAGCCAACTTATTGGCCTGCTTGGGCGCCACCTGATTACTGGCATTTACCAAAACAACGCTCAGAGGCGTATTTAAACGACGATTTTCTATTTCACCAATACCCCAGCGAAAAGACAAGAAAATGAGGTGAGCCAGAATCGAGAGACCCAACGCATAGCCAAATGGGTAACGGCGCCAACTGCCATCTAAGCGCTCTACTAACTGAGCAAATTTAGGCGGGACTTGCATCACTCTCAGGTACTTCTGGTGTTTCAATATGCAGCACGCGAACTCCCGCAGTAAGCTGCAGAAGATCTACGTCAGCAATACTCACTTCAGCCCGAGTCATACGAGGATGTGTGGCCAACTCTGGAACCGGCAAATGCAATGGAACAGGCTCAACGCGCGACATACCTTCTTTGAGATGTCTCACAAAGACTTGCCTCGGAACTTCGTCCTGAGCAACCCAACGCAAGCACCAATATTTCTCAAGACGGTCCTGGTATTCACCGTAGGCTGAATAGCAAGCTTCAAAGTCGGCAGCAATACCCATTAGGGCAGCATCTCGCGGCGGAAATGGTGCCACCATCTTGGCTGTGATGCCATGCTTGGCAATAGCAATTAACTGCCACTGATTGACTAAATCTGAATAGCGGCGCAATGGTGATGTGCACCAAGCGTAATACTCCAAACCCAATCCTTCATGAGGGCCAGGGGTTGTCTGCATGCGAGTACGTAAAGGACCCCAACCCTTTTGAGTTCGGAACAAACCAGGTATCCCATGATCTGCCAACAAACGTCCTGAAGCACTATTGCAATAAATCATCCACTCAGCAACGATGGTGTCCAGGATGGAGCCGCGCTGACGGGGGGTAATCTCGACTCGCTGCGCACTATCCACTTCCTTGATTTGAAAATGAAAGTCTCTCGCAAAAGCGTTAGGATCCAAAACTCCTAATTGCTCAGCACGCAATCCATTGGCTACGCGCTGCTCTTGGCGCCCTGCATGCAATAACTTTGCTGCGGCCCACAACACGCTGAGCTCTTGACGATAAGCATAGTCAGCTGATTCATCAACTAGGCTTTCTTCCGTTACTAGATGCTCCAGATTCTCTAAGCGCAAATTTGCTCCCATCGGAACCATCTCAGCACGTAACTGCAGAGTCTCTTTATCCAAGACTCCAGCCGCATCAATATCCACATAAATCGATAAAGCTGGGCGAGCAGCACCCTCATCTAATGAGAACTGGGCAATCACCGTATCTGGCAACATCGTGATCTTGTCGCCAGGAAAATACACCGTAGACATACGCGTGCGTGCGACCTTATCTAAAGGATCATCCTTAGCAATCACCAAACCAGGTGCTGCAATATGAATACCAACACGATGCCCGCCACCCTCAAGCGCAGTCACCGATAAAGCGTCATCAATTTCAGTAGTACCTGAGTCATCAATCGAGAAGGCAGTCACTTCAGCTAAAGGTAATTCTGAAATTGCCGCATCTAATGCAGCTTGATCAACCGCCAAACTTTGGTCATGTGCTGCACCCTGCGGGAAATGCGCCTTTAAGAACATGCCTTGGTGATATTGCAAAGGTGAATCAATCGCACCGCAGCGGATCATCAATTGGGCAGGAGATTCTCCTGACTCAGTGCATGCAGCAATTAATGCTTTGTAAGCTGAGGTATTTTTATCCGGAGAAAACAATAGTTGATTTGCTTGAGACTTGAGCGTCTCTGGAAACACGCCAGCCACCAGCTCCTTTTGCCAAGCAGCCTGCTGCTCTAATTCTTTTTGCTTACGCTCGAGCGCAGCCAAACCAGCCTGCAATTGCTCTAGCGGCGCTCGCTGAAAACGTCCGCGACCTTTGCGGCGGAAAAAAACCGGTGCGCCTTGTAAGGCAATTGCTAATGCAGTTTGTTGCGGAATACTTGCTTGAGCACCAAAGTATTCTTGGGCAACATCTACCAAACCAAACTCTTCATCGGGGGCGCAGTCCCATAAGAACTGCAAATCAATCTCTTGAGATAAAGTATTTGCCTCATCCATTAAAGCTTGTGGCTCTGGCTTTTCAAAACGTAGCCAAACTTCTTTGGCCTTTAGTTTGATCTTTTTCCCGGACAGGCTCGTCGCCTGCCAAGATTCAGCATCTCCAGCGCCCGAGGCAGACTGGACTGTGGCGACCTTGATGTCACCACCCTCTTCATATAAAAGATGCATGCCTAGAGAGAAATCCCGCCGCTGGCCTCAAGTGCTACGCCATTGACATAACTGGCTTCATCGCTCGCCAAGAATAAATACACATTCGCCATTTCTTCAGGAGTGCCTAAGCGACCAAGCCAGCTGCGCCTTTCAATATCCTTCAGAATGTTTTCTGGCATGGCTTTGACCATCTCAGTAGCAATAAATCCTGGGCATACTGCATTTACCCGAATACCTTTTGCACCCAGTTCACGAGCCCAAGTTTTAGTAAAACCAATGACACCAAATTTCGTGGCGGAATAATTTGTCTGGCCAAAATTTCCATAGATGCCGACAACACTGGAAGCATTAACGACGGCACCTTTGCCCGCCTCCAACATGTGTGGAACTACTAATTGCGTGCAATTGAACACACCCTTCAAATTGACATCAATCACCGCATCAAATTGTGCTTCAGTCATTTTGACCAAGCGTGCATCTTGGGTGATGCCAGCATTATTAATCAAGATATCAATTCGTCCGTGACGCTGCATGATTTGATCAACAGCGGCTTCAACGCTTGCGCGATCAGTCACGTTCATGACATAGGCTTCAGATCCTGGAATGAGATCAACTGCAGCCTTCACTGCATCAGGGTTCACATCCGTAATCATGACTTTTGCACCCTCTTGTGCAAAACGCTGTGCCGTTGCAAAGCCAATCCCTTTTGCGGCCCCAGTAATGATGGCTACTTTATCTTTTAGTCTCATACTCATTACTTTGCTTTCTCTTGTATTGCGGTCAATATTTTTTGATGCACGCCACCAAAACCGCCATTACTCATCACCAAAATGTGATCGCCAGGCTTTGCTTCTTTTGCCACTGCATCCACCAAAGCGCTTAAATCATCAAAGGCCAAGGCACGATCATTTTCTTTGGCATTTAATGGAGCTAAAACTTCGTTTAAATCCCAACCCAAAGAATCTTTACCAGTGCTGGCGCCATAAGCAAACACCTTATCGGCCGCCTCGAGACTATTGGGTAGTTGCGCTTTCATGACGCCGAGTTTCATCGTATTAGAACGCGGCTCTAATACTGCCAAAATTCGAGACTGCCCTACCCGACGACGCAAGCCATCTACTGTAGTAATAATTGCAGTTGGGTGATGCGCAAAATCATCGTAGACCGTCACCTCATTTGCTACGCCAATCGTTTCTAAGCGACGTTTCACATTCTTAAACTCAGCAAGAGCACGTGCCGCATCAGCTGGAGAAATGCCAATATGGTTTGCAGAAGCAATCGCTGCCAATGCATTGAGTTGATTATGTCGACCCATGACACCAGAGTCTGGGGCCCAGGTCACCGTTGCAACCTCTTTACCATCCTGCAGAACAATGAAGCCATCTGCCGCTTGCGAAATTAATGACCAGGCATTATTTTTATCTTGGCCAAACTTTTCAACAGGCGCCCAAGCACCTCTTGCAATAACCCTCTCTAGAGCAGGCTCTTCACCATTCACCACAACGAGACCGTTACCCGGCACCGTGCGGACTAAATGATGAAACTGCGTCTCGATTGCAGCCAGATCAGCAAAGATATCGGCGTGATCAAACTCCAGATTATTTAATAAAGCGGTGCGAGGACGATAGTGAACAAACTTACTGCGTTTATCAAAAAAAGCAGTGTCGTATTCATCTGCTTCGATCACAAAGTATTTGCTTTCGCCTAGACGGGCCGATACCGTGAAATTCAATGGCACTCCACCAATTAAATAACCTGGCTTGTAGTCATTAAATTCCAAAATCCAAGCCAACATGGCAGAGGTCGTTGTTTTACCGTGCGTACCGGCAACAGCCAATACATGCCTATCAAACAATACTTGCTCACCTAGCCATTGGGGTCCAGATGTGTAAGGAAGCCCTTGGTTGAGAATGGCCTCCATCAGCGGATTGCCACGTGAAACGACGTTGCCGATCACAAATAAATCTGGCATCGTCTCAAACTGTAATAATTGATCGGGCGAAAATCCCTCAATGAGCTCAATACCCTGCGCCTCAAGTTGCGTGCTCATTGGTGGATACACATTGGCATCACAGCCAGTAACGCGATGTCCGGCCTGCCGAGCGATTGCGGCAATGCCGCCCATGAAAGTACCGCAAATGCCCAAGATATGAATATGCATTGGGGAATTTTAGCTAAGGAGCAGCAATGAACCGCAGACAATGGATTAGCATCGCCGGAATTAGTCTCGTAGCCCTGCTTGCAGGAGTATTGACTTCGCAATGGATTTACAAAACCAGCTTAGCAAGCGATCCTTCTATCAAAGCCTTTTTTGCCAACCCATGGCAAACGCCTGATGGCAAAACAGTCGATACAGCGCAATGGCAAGGAAAGGTCCTAGTTGTGAACTTTTGGGCCTCCTGGTGCCCTCCTTGCGTTGAAGAAATGCCTGCTTTGGATGCATTACAAGGAGAGTTCAAGGATCAAAATGTCTTATTTGTCGGCATTGGCATCGATTCACCCTCTAATATTCGTCAATTCCTAGAAATGACCCCAGTTTCCTACCCCATTGTGATTGGCGGACTAGAAGGCAGCAATCTATCTAAGCAAATGGGAAATAGCCAAGGCGCCCTTCCATACACCATCATCATTAATGCTCAAGGCAAGTCTACTAGCAGCAAATTAGGGAAGATAAGCGAAGAAGAGCTCAGAAAAGCAATTAAATCAGCTTTATAAGATATTTTAAATACATTTATTGACTGCAATTTAGGCATGAGTCGGGTATTTTTTACCCGAATTTTGCAATATCTGCTCTTAAAATCATAAAAAATAGCTAGTTTTTAGATCATTTTTTGGACCTGCTCTCTGGTTCTAGGGGTATACTTTCCCCGTGCTTGATGAGGCGAATTCTTCATGAAGTAAGCAGTTTTAGAGAAATGCTTTATTAACGTAATTAAACCTAACTGCCTCTAAATATATCGATTTATGTCGAAAAATACTTCAATTCTCGTTATTCAAGGTCCTAATCTCAATTTATTGGGCACCCGTGAGCCAGAGGTTTACGGCAAAACTACCTTAGAAGATATACATACCAAGCTTGGCAAAATCGCCAAAGCTAACTCCGTCGACCTGTCCACCTTCCAGAGCAATCATGAAGGCGAGCTGATTGACCGAGTTCAAAAAGCCAAACAAGAGGGGATTGATTTCATCATCATCAATCCAGGTGCTTTTACCCACACCAGCGTTGCGCTGCGTGATGCGCTAGCTGGTGTTGCTATCCCATTTACAGAAGTTCATCTATCCAACATTCATCAGCGTGAAGAATTCCGCAAACACTCCTACCTATCCGATATCGCCACTGGCGTGATTTGCGGACTAGGGGCGATTGGATATGAGTTGGCCTTACAAGCAGCAATCGCACGTTTACAAAATAAAGATTAATTAAGAATTTCAAGAGAGGAAGCCTTTCCATGGACCTGAGAAAACTAAAAACCCTAATCGACCTCGTTTCTGAATCAGGCATTTCTGAATTAGAAGTAAATGAAGGTGAAGATCGTGTTCGCATTGTGAATGCCGGATCTCCAGCCCCTGCCGGTCAAGTGGTTTACGCTAATCCAGCACCAGTTCAGGCAATGCAAGCTGCTCCTGCTGCAGCACCAGCAGCTGCTGCACCTACTGCCGAAGAAGCGCCTGCTGAAACTGGTTTTGTAGCACGCTCACCAATGGTGGGAACTTTCTATCGCGCCCCAAATCCTGAGTCTCCAGACTTTGTCAAAGTCGGCGATACGGTTAAAGTGGGTCAAACACTGTGCATTATTGAAGCGATGAAGCTCCTCAACGAGATCGAATCCGAGCAAGCCGGTGTTATCAAGCAAATTCTGTGTGAAAACGGCCAAGGTGTTGAGTTTGATCAGCCGCTATTCATCATCGCTTAATAGATCTCTCCTAGATCTATTCCAATCCACCGTTACTTAACTCAGAGCCGACATGTTCGATAAGATTCTGATTGCCAATCGCGGAGAAATTGCTCTCCGTATCCAACGCGCATGTCGCGAGTTGGGAATTAAAACTGTAGTGGTCTACTCGACCGCAGACAAAGAAGCTAAATACGTGAAGCTTGCAGACGAAGCCGTCTGCATTGGACCTGCCCCATCGCCATTGAGCTACCTCAATATGCCTGCCATTATTTCAGCAGCGGAAGTAACCGATGCTGAGGCAATTCACCCAGGCTATGGTTTCCTCTCTGAGAATGCCGACTTTGCTGAACGCGTTGAGAAATCCGGTTTTGCATTCATTGGCCCAACTGCCGCTTCCATTCGCCTGATGGGCGATAAAGTTTCAGCAAAACGCGCCATGATTAAAGCAGGTGTACCTTGCGTTCCTGGATCTGAAGGTGCATTGCCAGACAACCCAAAAGAAATTATTACTACCGCCAAACGTGTTGGTTACCCTGTCATCATTAAAGCTGCAGGCGGTGGTGGTGGTCGCGGTATGCGTGTAGTGCATACGGAAGCCGCCCTTCTGAACGCCGTCAATATGACTAAAGAAGAGGCTGGTCGCGCTTTCGGCAACCCAGAAGTCTATATGGAGAAGTTTTTAGAGAAACCTCGCCACGTAGAGATTCAGATTTTGGCTGATACCCATGGCAATGCTATTTGGTTAGGTGAGCGTGATTGCTCAATGCAACGTCGCCACCAAAAAGTGATTGAAGAAGCTCCGGCACCTGGCATTGATCGTCGCTTGATTGCCAAAATTGGCGAGCGTTGTGCTGAAGCCTGTAGAAAAATTGGTTACCGCGGTGCCGGTACGTTCGAATTCTTGTACGAAGATGGTGAATTCTTCTTCATTGAGATGAATACCCGCGTTCAAGTTGAGCATCCAGTCACTGAAATGATTACTGGCGTTGATATCGTTCAAGAACAAATTCGTATCGCTGCTGGCTTAAAACTCAGCTATCGCCAGAAAGACATCGTTTTCCGTGGTCATGCCATTGAATGTCGTCTTAATGCGGAAGATCCATTTAAGTTCACACCAAGCCCAGGCAAAATTGGTTCATTCCATATGCCAGGCGGCCCCGGAATTCGTGTCGACTCTCACGCATACAGCGGTTATGTGGTGCCCTCCAATTACGATTCAATGATCGGTAAGCTGATTTCTTACGGCAATACTCGTGAACAAGCAATTCGTCGTATGCAAATCGCGCTTTCTGAGATGGTGATTGACGGGATTACGACCAATGTGCCACTGCATCGCGAACTCATGCTCGATCCGAACTTCATGGAAGGCGGCACCAGCATTCACTATCTAGAGCATCGCCTCGAAGAGCAAGCTGCTAGTCGCGGCAACCCGAAGTCTTAGGTCAAGTGATGTCGATTTGGAGTAAGCATGTCCTATCGTGAACTCGTTTTCACGGTACCGGCGGAAATTGCTGAGCCTTTGGGTGATGCCTTGCTGGAAGTCGGCGCACTCTCCGTCACTGTTGAAGACGATGCTGCGGGTGGCTACGATGAAAACCCGCTGTATGGTGAACCAGGTCTCTCTCCAGAAGTTCAAGCTTGGGACCGCTCTGCAGTAACTGCGCTCTTTAATCCTGAGCTAGATGACTCAGATGCAGTGAATTTCATTCCCGAGCTCCTCGCATCTCTCAAGGAAGCGGGATTTAATCTTCCCGCTCCACAACAAAAGATCGTTGAGGAGCAGGACTGGGTGCGCTTAACTCAGAGTCAATTTGCTCCGATTCAGATTGGCGAGCGCATTTGGGTAGTGCCTTCCTGGCATGAGGCGCCTACTGACCCCAACGCAATTTGCTTGGCGGTAGACCCAGGCCTAGCGTTTGGCACGGGCAGCCACCCAACCACACACCTTTGCCTGCTTTGGCTTGAACAAAACACGCAATTACAGAACCAAAGCTTGCTCGATTACGGTTGCGGATCTGGAATTCTGGCAATCGCTGCCGCAAAACTGGGTTGCAATCCCGTTGTTGGTACCGACATTGATCCACAAGCCATGGTTGCAGCGCGCAGCAATGCAGAAATTAACAATACGGTGATCCGCTTTGTTTTGCCGAATGAAAACGCACCAGAACTTGCTGCAGAAACTAAATACGACATCGTGATGGCTAATATTTTGGCTAATCCGCTACAAGTTTTAGCGCCAGCCTTAGTAAATAAGATGCGCCCGGGTGGAAAAATTGTGCTGTCAGGAGTGCTAGCTCGTCAAGCAGAGGAAGTCATTGCAACTTATAGCCAGTGGTTAACTCTTTCCGTCTGGAAAGAAAGTGAAGGCTGGGTCTGCCTGCATGGCACGCTACCTTCGCAAGGTGGTAAAGCAAGTTTGACTGCCAAAAATACAGACACTTCGGTGCCGGCTCAAAAAAAAAGTCTTAAATTAATCCTTCTTGGTCTTTTTTTCCTCTTGCTCATTATTTTTGGTGAGCATCTCTCTAGAAATTCTTTACTGCCAGCATTAGCAACGCGTGTTGATGGCAGCTCTTCTCAGATAGCAAGCAGTGCATTTTCTCTTCTACAGAAATTGGATGAGCAATTATGTCGCGCACTAGGGTGCGTAAATCGCTCTGTAAGCGATTTTGCTGCCTGGAAAATAACTTCAGTCACTCTTTCGCCTGAAAACGCACGAGAGGGCCTTAAAAACGATTTAAATCAATCTGTATTGCAAGTTGAATTACAAAATCGTCTTGCACTACCTGTTTTATTCCCCAATTTAGAAATTGCGCTTACTGATGCAGAGGAATCGGAGATCAAAACGATTCAATTTTCTCCACAAGAGTGGTTGCCAAATGCTTGGCAAGAGTCACACCCAGATTTTTTGGATCAAGGCGCTCCTTCCGGCGAAATCTTTTCTTCCGAATTGCTGATTTCTCTTCCACAAAATGCCGCAGGCTATCGTGTCAGAATTTTTTATCCTGAAAAATAGGCTGCAAACACTATTCCATACTCATCTCAATTGATTTTTTATTAGAAAGTAATCATTTATGTCTAGCTTGATCTGCGGTTCCATCGCTTACGACACCATCATGAACTTTGAAGGCAAATTTGCCGATCAAATCCTGCCAGAGCAGATTCATATCCTCAACGTCGCCTTCCTAGTTCCTACAATGCGCCGTGAATTTGGTGGTTGTGCAGGCAATATTGCCTATAACCTCAGTCTGCTGGGTGGTGACCCCATCATCATGGCAACAGTCGGTGGTGATGCAGCCCCTTACTTTGATCGTCTTAAGCAACTCAAAATTGATACGACGCATATTCGCCAGATTGAGCAGGCGTTTACTGCTCAAGCGATGATCACAACCGATCAAGCTAATAATCAAATTACTGCTTTTCACCCTGGCGCTATGGGTGAATCTCATCTAAATCAAGTTTCCGCAGTAGTGGCTGAACGTAGTAAGAACGCCAAAGGCGTAGCAAAGTTCGGGATTGTTGCCCCAGATGGTCGCCAAGGTATGTGGGAGCATTGTCATCAGCTAGCTGAAGCGGGCATTCCATTTGTATTTGATCCAGGCCAAGGCCTGCCGATGTTCAATGGCCCAGAACTTCTAGAACTCGTAGATATTGCCAGCTATCTTGCCGTCAATGACTATGAAGGAGAAATGCTTTCTCAAAGAACGGGCTTGAGTTTGGCAAAAGTCGCTGAAAGAGTGAAAGCCTTGATTGTGACTAAAGGTGCAGAAGGTGCAGATATCTACTTTGAAGGCAAATGTATCGCCATCCCGCCTGTACCGGCAGCCAAAGTGGTCGACCCAACAGGTTGCGGCGATGCATTCCGAGGCGGATTGCTATTTGGACTGGAAAATGGCATGGATTGGGAAACCACTGGCCGCTTAGCCAGTCTGATGGGTTCAATCAAAATTACTCATCAGGGACCACAAAATCACCAAATGAGTAAAGATCAAATCGCCGCTCAATTCAAATCTGCCTTTGGATTTGCACTCTAAAACTACTAATTCCATAAAGCAGCAATAAAAAAGGGATCTCGCGAGAGATCCCTTTGAACTTCACACATCTATAAGCAGAGCTTATGGGCGTGTGCCAGTTGGGAAGGGCCAGGCAGCAGCTGGATTCAACGTGGTTGAAGCAGCAACTTTCTTAGCCACGGGCTTTTTTACAGCTTTGCCCGCTTTCTTCGCAGCAGGCTTACTTACTTTTTTTTTGCTACTTTACGAGCTACTTTTTTAGCAGCAGGCTTCTTAGCAGCAGCTTTTTTAGCAGCAGGACGCTTCTTAGCTACTTTTTTAGCAGCAGGCTTCTTAGCAGCAGCTTTTTTAGCAGCTGGCTTCTTCTTAGCTACTTTTTTAGCAGCAGGCTTCTTAGCAGCTACTTTTTTAGCAGCAGGCTTCTTAGCAGCTACTTTTTTCTTTGCAGCTGGTTTCTTAGCAGCTACTTTTTTAGCAGCAGGCTTCTTAGCAGCTACTTTTTTCTTTGCAGCTGGTTTCTTTGCAGCAACTTTTTTCTTGGCGATTGCCATAGTAATGCTCCTTCACGTGAGGATTAGTACAAACTACCGATTAAGAAGACCCGACCTATTCATTTCCGCCTGGTTTTGCAACCATTTGGAGCCGACGAGCGAGCCATTCATCGGCGCGCGGCTTGATGCTAAGTGCTGCACGCTAATGAATCCTGGAAAAAAAGCCGTGGCCCCAAAGGACAACGGCTTCTTCAATTTGCTGGAAAAAATAGAGAGAGTAGACCAGACACCCTTTAATAAGGGTTTTCGGACTTGAGTCTGGTTTTGCTGACTTTTAAAACTATCCAACCGTCTAATCTCCTATTTAGCCGGCTATGCGCTTTTTAATTAACTACTTATTCCCAACTTAGCGCACCGCCAGTTTGATACTCAATAACGCGTGTCTCAAAAAAGTTTCTCTCTTTTTTCAGATCAATCATTTCTGACATCCATGGGAATGGATTCTCTTCATTTGGGAACATCGCGTCAAGTCCTATTTGCAAACATCTGCGATTACAGATGTATCTTAGGTAACCTTTGAACATCGGCGCGTTCAATCCGAGCACCCCGCGAGGCATCGTATCTTCTGCATAACGGTACTCTAATTCCACTGCTTTTTCAAAGATCGATTTGATCTCATCTTTGAACGCAGAAGTCCATAACTGCGGGTTCTCCAGCTTGATTTGATTAATTAAATCGATACCAAAATTGCAGTGCATAGACTCATCGCGAAGGATGTATTGATACTGCTCAGCAGCGCCAGTCATTTTGTTTTGACGACCCATTGCAAGTATTTGCGTAAAACCAACATAAAAGAACAAACCTTCCATCACGCAAGCAAAAACAATGAGTGATCGCAGCAAAGTTTGGTCAGTTTCTAATGTTCCAGTTTTGAAATTGGGGTTAGTCAACACATCGATATAAGGAATCAGGAACTCATCTTTAGCGCGAATTGACTCAATTTCGTTATACGCATTGAAGATTTCGCTCTGGTCTAAGCCCAAAGATTCCACAATATATTGGTACGCATGCGTATGAATTGCTTCCTCAAACGCCTGGCGCAATAGATATTGACGGCATTCTGGAGCGGTAATGTGGCGATAAGTACCCAAAACAATGTTGTTTGCCGCTAAAGAATCCGCCGTAGTGAAGAAACCGAGATTGCGCTTAATAATGCGACGCTCATCTTCAGTTAAACCATTTGGATCCTTCCAAAGCGCGATATCGCGATTCATATTGATCTCTTGTGGCATCCAATGGTTTGCGCAACCAGCGAGGTATTTCTCCCAGGCCCACTTATATTTAAATGGAACAAGCTGATTTACGTCAGTCTTGGCATTAATCACGCGCTTATCGGCGGCATTAACACGCAAAGCTGCACCACCAGTCAATGAAGCGGCTTGCATAGGTGCAGGTGCAACATCTTGAGGTGCGGCAATTGCAACTTGGTCTGGTTGCGGACGTTGTTGCTCCGCCACCACCGGCTGCGGTGCTAATCCTGCTTTTGCTAGCGCAGGAGCAACTTCTTCTTCCCAATTCAACATAACTCTCTCCTAATTCTTATTTTTCTAGATCAGTTAGCAAATAGCTTACTGACATGCTTCACATTCTTCAAAGCCAGCATCACCTGGGCGCATTGTGCAAACTGGGCCGTCAGCTTCTTGTGCGGAAGCATCCGTACCATTTACACCGCCACCACTGGACACAGCATTTAACTGTCCACTTGCAACAGTTGACTTCTCAACGTGCGTTGCAGCCATTGTGCGGAGGTAATAAGTGGTCTTCAAGCCACGCAACCATGCCAACTTGTAGGTGTCATCCAACTTCTTGCCTGATGCGCCACCCATGTAAATATTGAGTGACTGCGCCTGGTCGATCCACTTCTGACGACGTGAGGCAGCTTCAACCAACCAACTTGGCTCCACTTCGAATGCTGTAGCGTACAAGTCACGCAAATCTTGTGGAACGCGGTCAATCTTAGACAAAGTGCCGTCGAAGTACTTCAAGTCTGCAATCATCACTTCATCCCAGAGGCCGCGATCCTTCAAATCACGCACCAAATACTCGTTTACTACAGTGAACTCGCCTGACAGGTTAGATTTCACGAACAAGTTCTGGAATGTAGGCTCGATACAAGCTGAAACACCAATGATGTTAGAAATCGTTGCGGTCGGCGCAATTGCCACACAGTTGGAGTTGCGCATGCCGTGCTGCTTGATGCGGGCACGCAAACCATCCCAGTTCATAGTGGAAGAGCTATCTACCTCAAGGTAACCACCACGCTCTGCTGCCAACAAGGCTACTGAGTCCTGCGGAAGAATGCCGCGATCCCACAGCGATCCTTTGTATGTGCTGTAAACGCCGCGCTCTTCAGCCAACTCATTAGATGCTTGATAAGCGTAGTAGCAAACTGCTTCCATTGAGGAATCTGCAAACTTCACCGCTTCATCGCTAGCGTAAGGAATGCGTTGCATATGCAAGCAATCCTGGAAGCCCATGATGCCCATACCCACTGGACGATGCTTCAAGTTGGAGTTACGTGCTTTAGCAACAGCGTAGTAGTTGATATCAATCACGTTATCCAGCATGCGCATTGCAGTGCGAATTGTTTTCTGCAGCTTCTCGTGATCCAAGATCATCTTGCCGGACGCATCGGTAGTCATATGCGCTGTCAAGTTCACAGAACCTAAGTTACATACCGCGATTTCGCTCTCGTTTGTGTTCAGAGTAATTTCTGTACACAAGTTTGAAGAGTGAACTACGCCGATGTGTTGCTGTGGACTGCGAATGTTGCAAGGATCTTTAAATGTGATCCATGGGTGACCAGTTTCAAACAACATACCCAACATCTTGCGCCACAATTGTTGCGCAGGAATGCGACGGAATGGTTTCAATTCACCAGCATCTGCTTTTTTCTCATAGGCAACATAGGCCTCTTCAAAAGCTTTACCAAACTTGTCATGCAAGTCAGGCGTATTTGATGGTGAGAACAATGTCCACTCACCACCCTCCATTACACGCTTCATGAACAAGTCCGGAATCCAGTTAGAAGTATTCATGTCATGCGTACGGCGACGGTCATCACCGGTGTTCTTACGCAACTCGAGGAACTCTTCAATATCCAAATGCCATGTCTCTAGGTAAGCACAAACTGCACCCTTACGCTTACCACCTTGGTTCACTGCAACCGCTGTGTCGTTCACTACCTTTAAGAATGGCACAACACCTTGTGACTTACCATTAGTGCCTTTGATGTGACTTCCCAAGGCACGCACGTTTGTCCAGTCGTTACCTAAACCACCAGCAAACTTAGACAAGAGTGCATTCTCTTTCAGAGCTTCGTAAATACCATCCAGGTCATCATCCACCGTTGTCAAATAGCAGCTTGATAACTGAGGACGTGTTGTCGCTGAGTTAAACAAAGTTGGTGTGCTGGACATGAAATCGAATGTAGAGAGAATTTCATAGAACTCGATAGCACGACGCTCACGATCCAACTCATTCAAAGACAAGCCCATTGCAACGCGCATGAAGAAAGCCTGTGGCATTTCGATACGACGGTCTTCAATGTGCAAGAAGTAACGGTCATACAAAGTTTGTAAGCCAAGGTAGTTGAACTGCAAGTCGCGGCTAGCGTTTAGGGCTGCAGCCAAACGCGGGAGATCAAACTCACGCATGCGTGGATCTAACAACTCAGCAGAAATACCTTCGTTGATGTACTTGGCAAAGTAAGTGCTGTACTCAGCTTGCATATCGCCTTGCAATACTTCTCGACCCAAAATTTCTTTACGAATCACATGCATCAAGATACGTGCAGTTACCTGGCTATATGCAGGATCTTTTTCAATCAATGTGCGCGAGGCCAAAATTGCAGAGTCGTACACCTGAGCCATTGGTACGCCATCGTACAAATTCTTAATGGTTTCAGTAATGATTGGAGTTGCATCAATGTTGTTACCAAGACCTTCGCATGCCGCCTCAATAATGGTGCGCAAGGCAGCCATATCCAACCACTTCTCAACACCGTTGTCAGTTACCTTGATTCCAGACTCACCAGCTTGAGTTGCAGTCTGAGTCTCTTGTGCAATACCTTGTTGTGTTGCACGCTCTTGATTACGCTTTTCACGATAAAGAACATAGGCGCGAGCAACGTTGTGCTCACCGCTACGCATCAATGCCAACTCAACTTGATCTTGAATATCTTCAATATGGAAAGTGCCGCCATTTGGGCGACTACGCAACAAGGCACGGACTACTGCGTGCGTTAATTGCTCTACTTGCTCACGAACACGTGCAGAAGCGGCACCCTGACCGCCATTAACCGCTAAAAATGCTTTTGTAACCGCAATAGCGATTTTGGATGGCTCAAATGCCACCACCGAGCCATTACGGCGAATAATTTTGTAATCAGACAATTGAGTGGCTTGACCACCACCAACACCACCAGCTACAAAGCCGGCAGATGGGGCTTGATTCATGGCTTCTGAAGGATTCATTCCTGGATTATTTGTGCCGGCAGTCTGTCCTGCTGTCTGGGGGTTGGCATATGTCATATTTCTCCTGCTTATATATAGTTATTTGGGCAAAAAATCGTTAAAAAACAATAGGGTATTGCTGTATTCAAACACTACATCTAGTGTCTCGAACTGCATTTGACACTAAGTATAGGGAAATATTCGGAAATTAGTAAGGTATTTCTGATGAATATTTATAAGTATTTTTCCCTATCTTTTCAAGAAATTAGGGTTCATTTTGGTGCGTAATTTTTACCCCTTTTTAGGCAAAGGGCGAGAAAGTGAGCGTGTGCTCACATACCAATTATTAAGCCTAGCGGGATTGCAATCTGAAGGGTAATTTATCGATGGGAATGTTGGCTTTTGTTTGAAACTTTTGCCAATCAAATTGAATGCCGGGGTCTGTTTTTCGGCCTGGCGCAATATCACTGTGCCCAGCAAATCTAAGGTCCGGATAAATCCCTTGTAGCTGGGTGGTTAATTTGGCTAGTGCTTGGTACTGAATTTCCTCAAAAGGATGCTCACCATCACCCTCTAATTCAATCCCAATTGAAAAATCGTTGCATTTTTCACGCCCTAAAAAGGATGAAACGCCAGCATGCCAGGCTTTCTTTTGGGTGGAGACAAACTGATACACCTCACCACGACGAGAAATTAAGAAATGACTGGATACCTTTTGATCAGCAATTTCTTCAAAGTAAGGGTGTAATGAAGAATCCAATTTATTCTGGAAAAAATCCACAATAAATTGGGTCGAGCTTCGATCCACAAAACCGCCAGGTGGCAAACTGATGTGATGAATCACCACCAAATCCGGCGCAATACCCGCTGGTCGCACATCTTGATTGGGTGAAATTCGCCAGGCAGCAGAACCCAGCCAGCCCTGATCATCCATGCTGTCGAGGTGTTGTTGCGAGCAATAGAAGCGATTCTCCTGCTGGATTGCTTCAGATTTTGGAAGGTGAACTGAACAATGACGGCACTGCACAATCACCTCTGGCTCAGCCACCTTGCTGCGCTCAGCCTTGATCTTGGCGGCCTCATCCCTATTGAGCTTTGTTTGTTTTTTACCTTTTATCCAAAGGTACAAAGCACCTGCGCCAATAAATAGTAGAAGCCACTTAATCAAAATGTCATGCTCTTTGAAGAATTACTTCCAAAACAAATCTACTGCCCACATAGGCGAGAAGCAAGGCTGTATAAGCGCTCAAGACCCAACGAACAGCGACGCGACCCCGTAAACCCACGCGCCAACGCGCTATTAGGAGGCCAGAAAATAAAAGCCAGGAGATCAACGCAAAGATAGTTTTGTGATCAAAAACAAGTGGTTTACCAAATAATGTTTGCGAGAAGAGCAGACCAGAAAATACAGTCAAGGTCAGCAGCGCAACACCCACATAGAGTAAATTAAAAAGCAAGCTTTCCATTGTCATTAGGGGCGGCAAATCCTCTAGCCAATGCGCTATCCGACTATTCGGGATGATGGCCAACTGACGATGCAGCGCTCGATCCTGAATACTCATCAACATGGCATGCATCGCAGCCAAGCTCAATAGTCCAACTGAAATAGTGGCAACAATAAAGTGCCCCTTAAACCAAGGATCAGAGACAGCTTTTGGAGAAATCAAGGTGCCCGAGAAGATGGCAGGCAATGCAGAACAGATCAATGCAAAACACAAAACCATCCAGCGCAAGCTAGAGATCGGTAAAAACCAAGACTGGAACCAGTAAAAAGCAAGACCAACCCAAGCGATTAACGACAAATCCTGGGCAAAACCAAATACAAATCCCTCTGGCGTAAAGACCGAGTCATGTAACTGAATTCCGTGCACCAGCAAAATCAATAGGATGAATGCCTGAACCAAGCCCGTAAAAGCTGGAGATTCAATTTTTCCCTTTGGCCGCGAACCTAAAAAGACCAAAAGAAGTAAATAAAGTGCAGATGGGAGCCATCCGGAGCCTGAGTAACCTAAAATATCCATCTGGAAAGTCTAATCGATAAATGCTAGAGAATCTCACCGACCGCCTATCTCGTGTTGTTAAAACAATGCGGGGACAAGCCCGCCTTACTGAAGCAAACACCGCAGAGATGCTGCGCGAGATCCGCCTGGCCTTGCTGGAAGCGGACGTTGCGCTTCCGGTCGTTAAATCTTTACTAGAGCAAATCAAATTTAAAGCCCTTGGTGAAGACGTGGTTGGAAGCCTCAGCCCGGGCCAAGCTTTAGTAGGAGTTGTACAGCGCGAACTAACCCAAGTCATGCGTGGGGATACTTCGCAAAGTGGTGAACTCAATTTAGCCACTCAACCTCCGGCTGTGATCTTGATGGCAGGCTTGCAGGGTGCCGGTAAAACTACCTCAGTAGGTAAATTAGCCAAGTTCCTTCAAGAAAAGAAGAGAAAGAAAGTACTCACCGTCTCCTGTGACGTCTATCGTCCTGCAGCTATCGAGCAATTAGAGACCGTTAGCAAACAAGTTGGGGCTGAATTTTTTCCAAGCAATGTCAATCAAAAGCCAAGTGAAATCGCTGCTGCAGCCCTTGATTGGGCACGCCGTCATTATTTTGATGTGCTCTTAGTCGATACAGCAGGTCGTCTTGGTATTGATGAAGCACTCATGCAAGAAATCAAAACCTTGCACGCGAACCTCAATCCGATCGAGACACTGTTTGTGGTTGATGCGATGTTGGGTCAAGATGCTGTCAACACAGCTAAAGCATTCCATGAAGCACTCCCACTCACTGGTGTAATCCTCACCAAGCTCGATGGTGACTCACGTGGTGGTGCTGCACTTTCAGTGCGTCAGGTTACTGGGGTGCCACTCAAATTCATTGGCGTTGCCGAAAAGATGGATGGCCTCGAAGCATTTGATGCCGAGAGAATGGCAAGTCGTATTTTGGGTATGGGCGATATTCTTGCCCTGGTTGAGCAAGCCCAACAAAACGTTGATGTTGCCAAAGCAGAAAAATTAGCAACTAAGATTTCTAAAGGCGGGTTTGATCTGGGTGACTTCAGAGATCAACTGGTGCAAATGCAGCAGATGGGGGGCATGGCTAGCTTGATGGATAAGTTACCAAGCCATATGGCACAAGCGGCCTCCAAAACCAATTTAAGTGCTGCTGATAAACAAACACGACGCATGCGCGGCATCATCGACAGCATGACACCAAAAGAGCGTGCAAAACCAGAGTTACTAAAAGCCACCCGTAAACGTCGCATTGCGGCTGGTGCGGGTGTGGAAGTTCAAGAAGTCAATCGGCTGCTGGCACAGTTTGAGCAAATGCAAACCATGATGAAGCAGTTTAAGGGCGGCAAGATGGCACGCACCATGGCATCCATGACTGCAAAAGGAGCCGCCAAAGGACTTGGCGGGCTCTTTAAAAAATAACAGCTATAAACGCTTGAATTTAAGAAACAAGTTTCTTAGCAGCATCAACCGCAGTAATCACTTTTGCTTTAATTTCTGACAGTGGAATGTTTTCTGATTCAGCATCAGTGCGACCTTTAAATTCCACTTGTGCATCTGCCAAGCCACGATCACCAATCACCACGCGGAATGGGACGCCAATTAATTCCCAGTCGGCAAACATCGCGCCCGGCCTCTCTCCACGATCATCGAGCACCACATCTACACCTGCAGCTAGTAACTCATCGTGTAATTGATCGGCAGCAACTTTGACAGCTTCGGATTTGTCATAGCCCATTGGACAGATCACCACTTCAAATGGTGCCATTGAAATCGGCCAAATAATTCCGCGCTCATCATTACCCTGCTCGATTGCAGCGCCTAGCAAACGCGTAACACCAATGCCATAACAACCCATCACCATTGGCTGCGCTTTGCCTTGCTGATCCAAGTAAGTACAACCCATCGCCTCAGAATAGCGTGTGCCCAATTGAAACACATGGCCCACTTCAATACCGCGACAAATATCAACAACACCTTTACCGTCAGGAGAGGGATCTCCCACTACAGCATTACGCAAATCCATTACCAAAGGCTCTGGTAAATCACGACCCCAGTTCACACCGGTTAAGTGATGACCGGCATCATTAGCACCACATACAAAGTCAGACATATTAGCCACGGTACGATCTGCAACCACGGTTACATCAGCAGCAATTCCAACAGGGCCTAAGTAGCCTGCTGGAGCATTACAGGCTTGCTTGATTTCAGCTTCACTTGCAAAGCGTGACTCCGCCATGCCAGGAATCTTGCTTGCCTTGATTTCATTGAGCTCATGATCACCACGCACCAGCACCATAAATAATTTAGCTGGGCCCTCTTCCTGATCAGCAGCAAACAATAATGACTTCACAGTCTGCTCTAGTGGCAAGTTTAAAAACTTGGCTACATCAGCGCAGTTTGTTTGATTTGGTGTCGCAACTTTAGTCAGTGCCTGAGTTGCAGCAGCACGCGCCGCAATTAACGAGACTGATTCTGCAGCCTCAAGGTTGGCAGCGTAATCAGAATTTGGGCAATATACGATTGCGTCTTCACCGGTATCAGCAATCACATGAAACTCTTGACTACCTGATCCACCAATAGCACCGTTATCCGCTGTTACTGCGCGGAATTTCAAGCCCATACGCTTGAAGATGCGAGTGTAAGCATCGAACATGATTTGATAAGACTTCTTCAAGCCCTCGGCATCGCGATCAAAGGAGTAGGCATCTTTCATGCTGAACTCACGACCACGCATGATTCCAAAACGTGGTCGACGCTCATCACGAAACTTCGTCTGAATTTGATAGAAGTTAACCGGCAACTGCTTGTAACTCTTGATTTCGTTACGCGCTAAATCAGTCACTACCTCTTCGGAGGTTGGTTGAATTAAAAAGTCACGGTCATGGCGATCTTTAATACGGAGTAACTCTGGGCCCATCTTTTCCCAGCGCCCAGTCTCTTGCCATAACTCTGCAGGCTGAATCATTGGCATTAGCAATTCGATTGCACCAGCGCGATTCATTTCTTCGCGGATGATGTTCTCCACCTTGCGAATGGACTTCAATCCCAAAGGTAAATAGTTGTAGATGCCAGCATTGAGCTTGCGGATTAAACCGGCACGCACCATGAGTTTGTGCGAAACCACCTCAGCGTCGGAAGGGGCTTCTTTTAGCGTGGCGAGAAATGACTGTGAAGCTTTCATGTATGGATATAATCAAATCGTTGATTTTAAAGGATTTGAGGCACGATCTCATGCTTGACCGTGAAGGGTATCGACCCAATGTCGGCATAGTCCTCCTCAACAGCCATAACGAGGTTTTCTGGGGAAAACGCGTTGGGCAGCATTCGTGGCAGTTCCCGCAGGGCGGGATTCAGCATGGTGAGAGCCCAGAGCAGGCCATGTACCGCGAATTGCATGAGGAAGTGGGCTTGCTGCCAGAACATGTCCAAATTATTGGACGGACCAGGGACTGGCTTCGTTACGACGTCCCAGAGGAGTTCCTGCGTCGTCAACATGCCTCCAAAACCCATCGAGCCAGCTATCGAGGTCAAAAACAAATCTGGTTTTTGCTGCGCCTAGTCGGCTTAGACAGCGATATTCATCTGCGCGCTTCAGAACATCCAGAATTTGATGCTTGGCGGTGGGTTCCTTTTTGGATTCAACTAGACACCGTAATTGACTTCAAACGCGAGGTCTATCAATTAGCCCTTTCCGAGCTTGCACGCTATTTGTCTCGTGGCATACGCATGCAACAACTTGCTTGGGGCTCTCCGCTCGATTTACTTCAATCCCTATATGGGGGTCAAGAAGATGAGTCCAAAGAAGCAAAACCTACTGATAAGCCATCATGAAACTCTCTATTCGCAGTCTTCGACTTTCTACCCTCAGCCTGACTTTGGGTTTAGCCTTAGCGGGCTGCGCTGGTGACCCCCTAGAGAGTGGTGTTGATCCTTTTGCGCCGATGGTTTTTAAAGAGGGTACAACAGCAATGCCGCTGAATCCTCCTAATAAAGCAACTATTCAACCTTTTTACGTCTCACAGCAGACAATTTTTAAATTTGCAGTCGACACCAACTCCATTTTGATTGGGAACGATGGCATTACTAGATACATCGTTATTTTGACGAGCCCTAATGGCAACAGCCAAATTCAATACGAAGGCATTCGTTGTGACTCATTCCAATGGCGCCTCTATGGCACCTTTGAATCCAATGTCTGGAAAGAAAATCCCCTTTCCAGCTGGAACCCAATCAAAGACCACACACCAAATCGTTATCAAGCTGCATTGGCGCAAGGTGCATTCTGCAACTTTAACAGTCAAGAGAAGAACATAAAAAATGTTATTCAGTCACTGAATCCCAATGGATTTACTGGCGGGACAAAGCCCACCAATTCATTTGGCGTGATTAATTAGAAGAGTAATGATTGGGTTTTGATACTCAAGCAGCGGTCAGGCAGGTACCAATTTTTTCACCATTCAGTAGGCGGGTAAGAACCTGAGGCTCGCGCCCAGAGGCAATGACGGTTGCAGCACCTGTTTGAGCTGCAACTTTCGCAGCCAACACTTTGGTCAACATACCACCCTTACTCAGCTCGCTTGCGGCACCACCAGCCATCTTTTCTAAAGCTGGATCGCCGGCAGTAGCATCACTCAAAAGAGTGGCAGAGGCGTCTTGACGTGGATCAGCAGTAAACAATCCACCTTGATCAGTCAAGATCACTAATAAGTCTGCATGAATTAAGTTGGTCACTAAAGCAGCCAAGCTATCGTTATCACCAAATTTAATTTCATCGGTAACTACGGTGTCGTTTTCATTGATGATGGGAACAACGCCTAGCTTTAGCAAAGTGTCTAAAGTCGCTTTGGCATTTGCATTGCGTTCAGCATGCGCCAAGTCTGCATTCGTCAGCAACACTTGTGCGCTACGTAAATTAAAGCGCGCAAAACAACTTTCATAGACCTGCACCAAACCCATCTGACCAACTGCAGCTGCAGCTTGTAGTTGATGAATTTCCTGCGGACGCTTACTCCAACCAAGACGTTGCATGCCTTCAGCAATTGCACCGGAACTGACCATCAACACCTCATGCCCAGCAGCCAGCAAGGCGGCCATTTGCTCTGCCCACATGCCGATTGCGGCACGATCCAAGCCCTCACCATTATTGGTGACTAGACTTGAACCTACCTTCACTACGATTCGTTTCGCTTTCTGAGTGTTCATATAAAGTACGGATCTCAAATGACTGCTAATTAATCTGGTGCTTTATCTTCTGGCTGAACTTGCTCTTGATAACGAGGATCCGCAGCGCGCTCATCCTCATCATCCCTATCCTTGCGAATAGAGTCTAAATAATCTTGCAATGAATAGCACAGCTTATCGCAGCCCAAACCCGTTAAAGCGGAGATCTCAAAAACAGGACCCTTCCACTTAAAGCGTTTAATAAAGTCCGCAACCACTTTTTTGCGATCTTCCTCGGGAATCATGTCGACTTTGTTCAGCACTAACCAGCGCGGCTTTTCAACCAAAGCTTCGTCGTACTTACGCAATTCATTCACGATAGCAACAGCATCTGCCACTGGATCAATATTCTCATCAAATGGTGCAATATCTACTAAATGTAACAACACACCAGTACGTTGTAAGTGTCTTAAGAAGCGGTGACCCAAGCCAGCACCTTCTGCAGCACCTTCAATCAATCCAGGAATATCAGCAATTACAAAGCTACGCTCAGCACCAACACGCACCACACCTAAATTGGGGTGCAACGTTGTAAATGGATAGTCTGCAATCTTTGGACGTGCATTAGATACAGCCGTAATCAAAGTCGATTTTCCGGCATTCGGCATACCCAGCAAACCTACGTCAGCCAATACTTTTAATTCCAGTTTGAGCTTGCGACGCTCGCCCTCTTTGCCATTCGTCTTTTGGCGAGGAGCGCGGTTTGTACTACTCTTAAAGTGAATGTTTCCCCAGCCACCAACACCGCCTTGCGCCAAACAAAGGCGCTCACCGTGGTTGGTTAAGTCAGCAATTGGTTCACCAGTTTCGTAATCAGAAATGATGGTGCCTACTGGCATGCGCAACTCAATATCGTCACCTGCGCGACCATAGCAATCAGCGCCACGTCCAGGCTCACCATTTTTTGCGGTGTGCGTTTTAGCGTAACGATAGTCAATCAAAGTGTTGATGTTGCGATCTGCGGTTGCCCATACGCTTCCGCCTTTACCGCCATCGCCACCATCGGGTCCACCGAATTCGATAAACTTTTCGCGGCGCATGGAGGCACTCCCGGCGCCACCTTGGCCAGCTATGACTTCAATACGAGCTTCGTCTATAAATTTCATGAATAAAAAAGGCCTCGCTTAGCGAGGCCTGTTCCTAAGAGTTAAATTCGGAATAAATCTGAATCAAACGTGTCTCAGTCAGGCGTCTTATGAACGCGGAAGAACTGAAACCTGGGCCTTCTTCAAAGCACCCTTAACGCCAAATTCCACTTGTCCGTCAACTAAGGCAAACAAAGTGTGATCTTTACCAATACCAACGTTCATACCCGGATGTACTCGTGTACCACGTTGACGAATGATGATGCTGCCAGCGTTGATTTGCTCGCCGCCAAAAACTTTAACGCCTAAGCGTTTCGATTCTGAGTCGCGGCCATTTCGTGTCGAGCCGCCGCCTTTTTTCTGTGCCATATCTTTCTCCTGCTATTTAGCCGTTAGCCTAAATTAGGCTTTGATCGTGTTAATCAGAATTTCTGTGTAATTCTGACGATGGCCTTGGTGCTTTTGATAATGCTTGCGACGGCGCATCTTAAAGATTGTCACTTTATCGTGACGTCCCTGGGAGACGACAGTGGCCATCACAGCTGCACCATTAACCAATGGATCACCCAATTTGAGTGAAGCGCCTTCGCCTACGGCTAAGACTTGGTCAAGAGTGATTTCGCTGCCGATTTCCGCTGGTATCTGTTCTATTTTCAATTTTTCGCCTGCAGCAACTTTATACTGTTTGCCACCGGTTTTTATGACCGCGTACATGGTTTGAAACCTCAATTAATATCTACATTTAAGCTAATCCACCCTGGATGAGCTAAGCCCATTATTATATCTTGCATGACGAGCACTGTCAAAACCAATGAATTAAGCCAAATTCTGGCCCCAATCGCCTTAGATTTCAAGGCCTTAGATGAAGTTATTCGCCTGCGACTAGCCTCAAAAGTCGCCTTAATTGACCAAATCTCCACTTATATCATCCAGGCAGGCGGAAAACGGGTTCGACCCGCCCTTTTGCTCCTAGTCAGCAAAGCCTTAGCTAATGGTAAAGAAACCCCCCATGCCCTAGAACTGGCGGCCGTAGTGGAATTTATCCACACAGCCACCCTACTCCATGATGATGTTGTCGACGAATCGACCCTGAGAAGGGGTCGTGAGACTGCCAATGCTGCTTTTGGCAATGCTGCCAGCGTGCTGGTGGGCGATTTTTTGTATTCCAGGGCCTTTCAGATGATGGTTGGGCCCAATGATCTGCGGGTGATGGAAATCCTGTCTGATGCAACCAATACGATTGCCGAGGGCGAAGTTTTACAGCTTCTCAATATGAATGACCCCGAAGTAGACGAAGAGAGCTATTTACGGGTGATTCGCTATAAAACAGCTAAATTATTTGAGGCCTCTACTGAGCTTGGGGCAATTTTGGCAAAAGCTTCAGATGCTTACCGAGAGCAGGCCGCTGCTTTTGGCCGTCATATTGGCACCGCCTTCCAGTTAATGGATGACCTTTTGGATTACACCGCAGATGCCTCACAAATGGGTAAGAATGCTGGGGATGATTTGAGAGAAGGGAAGCCAACGCTCCCACTCATCTATCTTCTGGAAAATGGCAGCACTGAAGAGCGCCTACTAGTTCGAGCGGCAATCGAACAAAATCAAGACTTGCCTGATGACGTCTTTCAACAGATTCTGAGTGCAGTTCAAAATTCTGGTGCCTTAGATTACACCCAAGCGGCTGCGAAGCGAGAAGTAAATCTTGCACTCGAATGCCTCAAAGACTTTCCCCAAAATGAGGCGACAACCGCACTACATGCCTTGTGCAAATACTCTTTGTCTAGGCAAACCTAGGCGCCAACACTTTTTACCCTGATATCGCGTGCAGTAATGCGCGCTTTTTCCGCCTCATCACGCAAGCGCTTAATCTCCTCTGCGCTAAGCCTTTCTAGATTGGAATAATCCAATTTCCATGAAGGGTCTGAAGCCCAAACCAAAGGGGATTGCACCGTTGTTCGGGCGGCTGGAGCGCCCTCTAATAAGCGAAGAGCCAATTCAAAATTGGAGTCTTGCGATTGAATATTATTGGGCAGAGCTGCAGCATTACCCAGCGGAAAGTCACTAAAGAGCAAACGGGGCACACCGCAATATTCGACAATATCTTTCGCTGCCCCCATGATGACTGTCGGTATGCCAGCCCCCTCCAAATATCGCGCCAATAAACTTTGGCTCTGATGGCAAATCGGGCAATTCGGAATTAACACGGCAACATCAACATGGTCTTCGCGCAACTTACTCAGGATCAAGGGCGCATCAATCTCGAGGGTATGGCGTTGACTACGATTTGTGGGTAGACCGTAAAAATGTTTAGACAGGGACTGAATGCGTCCGTTAACAACAGCACGTTTAGCTGCGCCTAATGGGAACCAGCAATTACTATCCTGCATGTCTGCATTGCGCCTATCAATCCCAACATGAGCAATACGCAAGTCTGCATCCTCATCAATTGAGCGAGTGTAGGGGTCATAAAACTTAGCAGCTGCGTTATAGGGAGCGCCTGATCCTTGCGGGCCTTTACTGGCATCAAAGGGAACTGCTGTAGTGACTAGGCCTAGGATCGATTGATTTAGTGGCTTTTGCAATGGAGTAAAGGCCACATCCATGTAATGCGCCCAAACATAGGGGGTTTCATACCCCAAACCTAGATAGTAATTACGGGTTCGCTCAATATAACGAACTGGCTGATCCAATTCAGGTGCAAATTGCAATTCAGAATTCTTAGTCATTCATTCATCCCTGTAAGATATTGCCTATCAAATATTAACTATCAGGAGAATTCATTATGGCTCAATGGCTCAGATTTCAACATCAAGGCAAATCCGGTTTAGGTCAAGTACAGGGCGATCAGATTGCTGTGTACACCGGCGATCTATTTAACAATCCCCAAGCTACTGGCGAGACATTAAAGCTATCTGATGTCACCATCGACATCCCCTGCACTCCATCCAAAATGGTTGCCATGGTAGATAACTTTCATGCGTTGGTTACCAAACTTGAGCATGCCGTGCCGGCAGAGCCTTTGTATTTCCTGAAAGGCAATAACTCTTTCTTGGCAGCTAATCAAACCATTCGCACTCCAAAGTCTTACTCTGGAAAAGTTGTCTATGAGGGTGAGCTCGGGATTGTCATCGGCAAAGCATGCCATGAAGTGGATGAAACACAAGCGGCCGCTGCCATTTTTGGATACACCTGCATTAACGATGTCACTGCAATTGAAATTTTGAATCGCGATCCTGGATATGCACAGTGGACACGCTCTAAGAGCTTCAATACTTTTGGCGTCTTTGGCCCTTACATCACTACTGATGTAGATCCAAGCAAGTTAACAATTAAAACTATTTTGAATGAGCAAGAGCGTCAAAACTATCCCATCGCTGACATGATTTTCCCGCCAGCAAAATTGGTTAGCCTGATCTCTCAAGATGTCCCACTGCAAGCTGGTGACATCATTGCCTGCGGCACTTCTGTTGGTGTTGGCTCAATGAAGCCCGGCAGCAACGTCAGCATCATCATTGATGGGGTTGGACGCCTAGATAATCGCTTCGAATAAATCATCAGATCAGTTGATTTAAAATGAAAGTTTTAAAAGAAAAACCCTCACCATGTTTTGAACTGACCCACAAAAGTTGGACACCCAATCCAACTCAAAGGGGTCAGCTTCATGAGCAAACACAGCACTCAGTTCAAGCTAAAAGTAGTTAATGATTATCTAAGGGATGGAGGCTACCTGAGGGTAGCCAATCATTACGGCCTTAATACCACCGATGTCCGTAAATGGGTTTTGACCCATAAACTACATGGAATATCTGGTCTCCAAAAGAGGGGTTATCAACAGTACACCCCACAGTTCAAACTATTGGTGCTCCAGCACATGAGGGCCTACGGCGCATCCCCGCGGTCTACGTCCGCCCACTTTAATATTGCCTCCCCTAGTACCATTTTGGTTTGGCAACGCCTCTACAATGAAGGTGGTATTACAGCCCTAGAACCCAAACCTCGGGGACGCCCATCGATGCCTAAACGTCATGAGATCCAAGCGCTTTTAGCCAAACCTTCTT